>Ga0209536_100001254_pt1 | contig 41971 bp, 41 predicted proteins | sample DeeMarSeWOR28_12_FD_187461 | JGI IMG/M metagenome (GOLD analysis project Ga0209536, IMG submission 187461) | Marine sediment microbial communities from White Oak River estuary, North Carolina - WOR-2-8_12 (SPAdes) (version 2) | ecosystem: Environmental > Aquatic > Marine > Intertidal zone >...
TCCATGATTTGAACTTTAATTTAACAATTGGCAGTTAAGTCTTTCCACTATATGGGGAGAGCAAAATTTAGACCAATTCATTTGATCTTAATTAACCCTTTAAAATCATACGATTTTATTAAATTTAAAGATTTTAAATCGGAAGATGTTGAGTTAGAAATGTTATATTTTTATGAAAAATTTTCAATATTTTAATTATGGTTTTTAAAACTCCTTCCACTTACGGCTGGCTTGTTGAATGAAATTGTATAATCCTGCAAGTGCGCCACTATCGCACTTTTTCATAAAGTTTGCGTAACTGCACAAGAGATGAGGGCATACCCTCTCGGAGCCGGCTTTCAGGAGCAGGTTCCAAACCGCCTCAAGCTGCATTTGTAAAGAGCCATTGTGGTGAGAGTTAAGGAAAAGTAGGGGCGAGGACTCCGGCTATCATTGTTCACTTTGACCTATCGAACACAAAGTGTGGATTGACGTTAAAAGTTCACGCCTTTTTTATTTGGAAGGTTATACAATATATTGGAGTAATAGAATCTGAAGCGAAACTTTGGATACCTGGTACTCTCCAACAAAAAACAACTATCTGGCATCACTTAAAACTGCATATACTGTAAACGTAAATGATATTTGGATGAACCTGTGTTTACTAATCCAAAGTTTAGGGAAAGTTGTGATATATTCGCATATCTGCACTTTTTAATGCCCTGAAATTTTTACACTTGCTATAATATTTTTATCCAGCCCACTCATAAAATCAGAAATAATTTACAACAGCATCCACTATCTGTCCAGCTGTCCAGCAAAACTGTTTGCAAGCTAAAAATTCTCAAACCACTTTTCTGCATATTTCCCTATTACTGGTAGAGGTTTTTTATTATTTGTCGCAGCATTAACTACACCGATTATCAATAAAATGAATATATACGATAGTATCGCCCAAAGTTTACCTCGATCTTTAGATTTTGTATTTTCCATTACAACGCCTCCAATTAATCATATAAAAAGCGGCATTGAGTGTATGTCAGGAGATTGTTTTATCAATTCCGGTAAAGAAAGAGGAAGAGGAGATTTCAGGTTTCAAATACATTTTTCCAACTATTTAAGCAACCTTAATGAAATTTCCATTGATTCTGGCTGGTAACCCTGTAATATTTCCAACTAATCGCAGATAAGCCTCAATTACCGATATTTTAGGATATCAAAAGTTTTTAGGCATAATTTTTTCCAATTATTTTCAATGTATCATAACTGACATTAGGCTGAAATAAAGAGTAAGATATGAGTCTTATTGACGTTGTAAGTGTAGACCTGTTCCAAACCCTAATTGATGTCAATAGTATGCGTTATTATTTATGGCGAAAGATTTTAGGAGAGAACTACTCGGAAGCCTTAGCTAATGAATATACGAAGCAGTGGGGTAGGCTATTTCCCGATCATTTCAACAATGCCGTAAGCAAAGCCGATGGTTTTTTATGCCTAAAACCTATTTTCGAAAGGTTCAATGCCGAGTTTCTCCCTCAATTAGGTATAAATTTCAACCCCGAACATGCAGCTCAGATCCATGTTGAAATACATAGGATGGCACCGCCTTATGAGGACACTGAGGTTTTCCTTGAGACAATGCGAGAATACTTTACTATATGTCTCATAACGGATTCGGATAATGAGATGATATTGCCTCACTTGGATAAATACAGATTTGATCAAATATTTATTTCAGAAAGGCTTAAAACGTACAAAAGCGACCCTGAAAACAGAATGTTTCAAGCTGTGATTAGTCATTACTCAATTCCACCTGAAAGAATTTTTCACATTGGGGATATGTACTCTGATATAATGGGAGCAAGTAAAGTCGGCATCACAACATGTTGGTTGAATAGGGAAGGAAAAAACTGGAATTATAGTATCAAACCCGATTATGAGGTTGAATCCTTACTCGAAGCCGCTGACATATTGGGAAAGCCGATAAAGTGAATGTTAAAATAATCTTGAGTTACTGTATAAATTTCAAATTATTCCAGCATACGTAAAATTTGGATGAATTTATGATTTATCTTCTAGTATCTGCAAAAAATTTTGATCTTTAAAGTACTTATACTGTAAACAAATCGGCAAAAATAGGCCAGTTTAAAAAGTTGTGATATCAAATTAAGATATCTGTGATCGCCGTCTCCTTTTGGTATTCGCAATAAATCGATATCTGGGTGATATTTGATTTTTGACAGGAGTTATCTGCAAAATCCACTTTAATTTATTACCACAATATATTGTATATCCTCTAATTTGACACAAAGTCATATTTACGATATTTCAATATCACCATCCTACGTTACTTCAACATCATTCAAACTGCGTAAACATTAATGGAGGGCACAAAAATGCAATGCCCGAAGTGTCAGTTTGAGAATCCGGAGGAGATGGACTTCTGTGACAAGTGTGGTTTCAACTTAAGAATTAATAGAGAAAAACCTCCAAAAAGTGATTATCATCCCCAATCCTACACGCCTAAATTTTTAGCTGATAAAATACTCACAACCCGCAACTACATTGAAGCAGAACGCAAACTGGTAACTGTTCTGTTTGCTGATGTGGCTAACTATACTTCCATGTCTGAAAAATTAAATCCTGAAGAAGTTCACCAGATCCTGAATGGATGCTTCGAAATTCTTATAGATGAGATCCATGACCACCAGGGAACAATAAATCAGTTTACAGATGACGCTGTCACGGCACAGCTTTCAAAATGCAAAGAAAGGAGTGTATTATGAAACGTATTTTATTTTTGTATCTGAGCATAGAATTATTCATTTTTTCTGCGGCCAACCATGCTTGGAGTGATAGCACTTTAACTGAAAACAACGAGATTGTCGTCAACGGTTGCCAAACTGGTGTACTAGACAGGGTTTACAATGGCAACCTGATCTCCACCTGGATCGAAAAATGTTCTTTAACTGCAAAGAATCACGGTGATTTAGTAAGTTGTGTAGCCAGGCTTACAAGAAAGCTGAAAAAGACGGGTATAATAAATAGAAAGGAAAAAGGCGCTCTTCGGAAATGCGCGGCAAGAAAATCAACTATCGTTCTTTACAATGCATTAATCTACACAATGGAAAATGATCCCTTTACGGCTGAGGCTGTTTTTATCAGAGAAAATAAAATAAAAGCAATTGGAACCAACGAAAAGATATTGGCGAAGGCAAAGAAGAACACTGTACGCATTGATTTGGGTGGACGTGCTGTTTTCCCAGGATTTATTGACCCACATACACATCTTTTCAACGAATTTCCTTCACAGAATATTACTCTTGATGAAGCCCAGCAATTGGCTCTGGAAAACGGTGTCACATCAGTTGCCAATATGTACACCGACCCGAGTTGGATAGAATATATAATGGCATATGCCCAGGATGGCAACATGCGCCTACGATTATATCTTTATCTCAATTACAATCACAGCTGTGGCGATGTTTTTGGGACATGGTATGAAGAATTTGCTCCGAGAGTCGAGCATGCCCCCAAAGTTTGGGTCAACGGTGTCAAGATTATGGCTGAAAGATCGGTCTGCGAGGGGCAAGGGGTCAGACCCGTTTTCTCTGATTCGTTGTTGGAAAATTTTACAGCCTATGGTTTATCGCTTTATGAAGATAGCCAACTCCATCTCTCGCTCGATGAATTAACCGCCGTTATCCAACGCGCAAACGATTATGGATATCAAGTCGCCATTCACGCTATAGGAGATCTTGGGATTGAGACCAGTTTGTCGGCTATTAACTCATCGATTAACGGTTCAGCCAATAAATATCGGCATATGATCCTCCACAACTATTTTATCCGGGACGACATGCTTGATAGTTATTCAGAGGGTAATATTGTTGCGTTGGTTGAGTCCACATCACCTTGCCATGCTAACAGCTATGTGGAGCGTGTAGGGGAACCGAATAGAAGATTATTTAAACGCTGGCGCGACCTTGTCGACACGGGTATCCATGTCGGGTTAAACAGCGATTGGCCCTTCTTCGGTTTGAGTGGCCTTGATCCGATGCGAAAGCTTTACGCAGTCGTGACCGGGAAAAACGGATTCGAGGTATTTGAACCAGACGAACCTTGTGAACCTCCTGTTGAAGATCAAACCATAAGCGTTTTACAGGGGCTTAAGATGCTGACAAGTGATGCGGCTTACGCTATGCATATCGAAAAACGGCTGGGCACTATTAAGACCGGCAAGATAGCCGATCTTGTTGTACTCTCAGATAATCCGTTTGATGTCGACCCCAACGATATCAAGACAATCGAAGTATTAATGACGATGATCGACGGAAAGATTGCATTTCGAAGCGAAGATTTACCTTAAGGATTGGTGAATTGTGTCTGATTTAAAATCTTTGATTACATTTACATATCCGTAACTTGGGACAATTTGTGATATTTTTATATATCACAGGTTTTCGGAGGTGTCGTTTTCTGCAGGTTATCTCAATGTATCGGTACTGGGATAATATTTGGTTTTCTGACAAGACATCAAAGACTGGGATAGGCCTGGAATTATTTAGCATGCAAAATATATTTCATGTTGGGTAAATTTCAGTATGATGCAAGCATTCATGAATTTCAGTATATTGAACAATATGGCAAGTATCTGCAAGTCTGAACCTCAAACATAGCTTAAAAATGATATGTGTGATAATTCTTATTTATGCATAATATGAAAAAAATGGGGTTATCCAGCTAGTGAAATTGTAAAGAATCAAAATTGCTTTTTTTCAAATGTTTAGAATCTGTGTTTATCCAGAAACTGCAGACTAATTAGTTAGGCTGTCACTAGGGCTGTTGTTCTAATAGATAATTATGTAAATGTTATAATATTTTCCAGTGCTGCCCTTATTCAGACGCTGATCCTCTTTGAAGATTGGAAGAAAGGAGATAATCATGAAGAAGGTACTTATAATATTGTTACTAGTAGTTGTCGTATTGGCATTGATTATTGTTTCCCTACCAAAAATGACTTCAAAAGAAACTTGCACCTATCAGGAAGCGATCGACAAATATGCCAAGGGCAAATTTGTTATACTGGATGGGAAAAAGGTTCACTACGTTGAAAAAGGGAATGGGAAGCCGATTATTCTTATTCATGGTTTTCTATACCATACCGTGATGTGGAAGAAAAATATCGATGCCTTGGCCGAAAAATTCAAGGTCTATGCCATTGATCTTTGGGGGTGGGGATATAGCGAAAGATTGAAGAAAATGGAATATAGTTTTGAACTCTATGGAAAACAAGTCATGGGATTTATGGACGCCTTGAATATCAAAGAGACTACTCTTGCCGGGCAATCTATGGGTGGGGGGATTTCGGTCTATTTGGCTGCACATTATCCTGAGAGGATTGATCGACTTATTTTGATTGACCCAGCGGTTATCCCTTATCCTATGACCACAATAGGAAAAATATATCAACTCCCTTTTATCGGTGAATTTCTCAATGCCATTCCTGGGAATGCTTTGATGAAAAACAATATTAAAACCATATGGTTTTACGATAAAAACAAGGTAACAGAAGAGTATACCAAAGAGGTCTTGCAACCCCTTTGCATTAAGGGCTCTTATGATGGAATGATGTATATTCTTCGCAATGTCCTAAAAGAGCCGTATGTCGAAAAGGAAGCTAATCTGTTGGCCAAAATGAACAAGCCGACTCTAATAATACATGGCATGGAAGATAAGGCTATCCCCTTAGATAGATCAGAAGTTTTAAATGATCTTTGGAGAGGATCAAAATTAGAAATATTTCAAAAGGCAGGGCACAGCCCTCACGAAGAGTATCCGGAAAAGTTTAACAAGTTGGCAATTGATTTTTTATCTGAATAAATCGCTTCGATAATCACGGAAAAATGAATTGTGTAAGGCTTAAGTAATGAATCTCAAATCAATCGGAGATTTAGTTTTGCGAAAACAGGGTATCATCATGATGTGCTGCTGGGTGATTCCAATGGACTTCTATGGACAGTTCACGGACAGTCATTTTGAGCAGATTTCACAAAAACCATGGGGTTACAGAATCCCTGTAACCCCTTGTTATAATTGTATTGGTAGGCGGTACTGGATTTGAACCAGTGACTTCTACCGTGTGAAGGTAGCACTCTCCCGCTGAGTTAACCGCCCGTTTTATTGTCGACCATTGCTTTTAGCCGTTTGCCCACCCGGAAAAAAGGTAATTTCTTAGCGCGTACATGGATTTGATCACCCGTTTTCGGGTTGCGACCCACATAGGATTTGTAGTTATTCACCGAAAAGCTGCCAAACCCCCTGATCTCCGCTCGCTCACCTTTCGAAAGCGTGTCGCTGATGGTGTCAAAAAAGGTATCCACCACTTTTTCAGCATGTGTTCTGCTTAGATCGGCTCTGTCTGTTAGTTTTTGGATCAGCTCTGATTTAACCATGCCCCAAATTATCTTTTAATTTAAACCGAATTTTCTATCCAACCAAGTTTAAAAATCCATCGTGCAACTCGCTGGATACATAAAGTGTTAACGGCTTTCAAGTCAAGCATTTTTTGATTTTTCGGCTTCCAACTTTTCAGAATTTGCCTGTGACATACCGGATGTCGCTTCCAATGCGGAATTGCCAAGTTCCTCGATTTCTTTGGGGGTAGGCAGATCTTTCAAGGTTTTTAAGTCAAATACTTCTAAAAAATGCCTTGTTGTACCATAAATCAGGGGGCGCCCAGGAATTTCCTTTCTTCCCAAAACCCGAATAAATTTTCGCTCAAGAAGCACCTTCAGCACCCCACCGCAATCAACCCCGCGAATGTGTTCAATATCACTGCGAATAATCGGTTGTTTATAGGCGATAATGGCTAACGTCTCTAACGCCGCCTTGCTGAGGCGCAAAGGTTTGGGTTGAATTAACCGCTTGATCCATGGCGTATATTCGGGTCGCGTACGCACTTGGTACCCGCCAGCAACCTGGTAAAGGTAAAATCCACCTTTTCGCGCTCGATATTCTTCTGAGATATCATTTAACGCTTTGCGAATCTCTATCGTATCAGCCTGGTTGAGGATCTTTTTGAGACGATCAACGGTCAAGGGCTCCTCCGTAACAAACAACAGGCTTTCAATGATGTTTTTAATATCTTCCATTTATATATTTATATGTAAAATAATCTTATTATTTTGGTTTGAGCATGTTGGACAATACGGACCAGCGTTAGTTTAACCATTTCCAGAATTGCCAGAAATGTGACGATGACCTCGCCCTTTTCGGGTTTTTCCGAAAACAATTCCTCAAATGTAGCGGAGCCTTTTGATTCTAGTATATCTGCAATTTGAGAAATCTTATCTTTGACCGAGATTCGGTCGGCGGTAAATTCCATGCGATCGTCGCTTGGAATTTTATCAAGGATTTTTTGAAATGCATCGATCAGTTCAAACAATCCGATCTTAATATACTCATCTTGGATGCTGGTCAAAAAATCTTCGCGATGTTGGCCTCGGATAAAGATATCTTCGCCAAGCAGATGTCTTTTCACCAGGTTTTCAGCCGCAGATTTCATCTGGATGTATTCCAAAAGTGGTTTGGTAATCTCCAGGCGCGGATCTTCTTCTTCATCCTCCTCATCATGAATCGGCAGCAGCATCCTCGATTTTATTTGGGTCAATGTGGATGCCATAACGATGAATTCACCGGCAAATTCGATGTTCATCATTTTCATCCATTCAAGGTAATGAAGATATTGCTCCGTAATCAATGCAATCGGGATATCATATATATCCAACTCATTTTTTTTAATGAGATGGACCAAAAGGTCCATCGGCCCTTCAAATATATTTTCAAGTTGGACTCTGTAAGGCGCTTCTGTCACTAGGTTGCTAAACTCCATATTAAGGCAGAAATTCGAAATTCGGAAAAGTCATTTTTTCATTCAAAACTGAGCGCATTTTAAATTGCTCTAAATTTTAATGGCCGCTCGAACATCTTCCAAGGTTTGCCGGGCGGTTTCTCTGGCATTGTTGCTTCCTTCGATCATGATTTGCTCAACCAGTTCGGGCCGAGCCTCGTAATATGAACGCTTTTCACGGATCGGTTCCAACGCGCGAATGAGATTTTGGGCCATTTTATGTTTGCATTCCACACATCCGATTCCCGCTGAACGGCACTGCTGATCGATTTCGGCAACAATGTCCGGATTTGTATATAGCTTATGGAAGTCAAATACATTGCATATCTCAGGATTTCCCGGATCGGTTCGCCTGGCCCGCTGGGGATCGGTGATCATGCCGGCAACTTTTGTGCTGATGATGTCCGGACGATCGGATAAAAAAATAGCGTTGTCGTAACTTTTACTCATCTTGCGTCGATCGGTGCCGAGGATTTTTGGAGTTTCTGTTAAAATAACTTCCGGTTCTGGAAAAACATCACCATAAAAATAATTAAATCGTCTGGCAATTTCCCGGGTGATTTCCACATGGGGCGCCTGATCGACACCTACCGGCACACCATAGGGCTTATACATTATAATATCAGCGGCTTGAAGCACAGGGTAGCCTAAAAACCCGAAGTTAGATAGATCTTTGTTGCTGAGTTGACCGATCTGTTCTTTATAGGTCGGGTTGCGCTCCAGCCAAGGCACCGGTGTAATCATTGAAAGAATAAGAAAAAGCTCTGCGTGTTCTTTAACAAGCGACTGAACAAACAACGTACTTTTCTCCGGCGTTAACCCGGCGCCGAGCCAATCCATCATGATTTCTTTTTTATATCCCTGAATCGGATCCGTATCATCGAAGTCGCTGGTTAAGGCATGCCAATCGGCGATAAAAAAGAAACAATCATATTCATCTTGCATTTGAACCCAGTTTGCAAGGGCACCCAGGAGATTCCCTAAGTGCAGCGGCCCGGTGGGGCGCATACCACTTAAGATTCTCTTTTTTTGACTCATTTAAACGCTCCCTAAGTTATTGAATGTAACGGCGTGCAAATTCAAGTTCGTCTTTTCGCGTTTTAAGCTGCCCGTTTAATTTAGCATCGAGGGTGGCATGCAGAACTTCCCGAAATATGGGACCGGGTTCAAGCCCCATCTTTTTTAAGTCCCTGCCTTTCAGGGATATTGTCACCCGCCGGAGTCGCGTAAAAAAATGCGATATCGATTTTTTAACCTCTTGCTGCCGGGTTGCCGCCATCATGTAGAGAATTAACTCGGTTTTAAACCCGGTAAGTTTCTGGTATAATACACTGTTTGAAATCGGCAGATTACCTTCCAGCCAATAGAGACATTTAGCAGCCTCAAAGCGTTCTTCGCAAAGTATTTTTATGTAGCGCGGCGCAAGCTCAAAACGATTGCAGAGTTCCTCTGATCTGTCTCGGTCGCATTGGTTGATAAGGATCAAAAAATAAACGACCCACTTCATATAGGATTCATCCAAAAAAAGCAAATCATGCCAAGATAGAACGTTTTTGGTGGAATTCAACATTGCAACAAGATGTTTATCAAATTTTATCGAAGGGTGAATCACTTTTAACAGGTCAAAATCATTGAGCCGCCGAATCGCAGGAACTGGATTTTCCTCCTCCAAAATTTGTCTGAGTTCTGCAAACACCCGGCGTCCGCTGAGTCCCCTAAAAAAATCCATTGCGACGGCATTTTCGATGAGCCCCGCAGTGAGTTTTCCGATCGTAAAATTGAACCGTTGTTCAAATCGAATGGCACGAAATACCCGGGTAGGATCTTCAACGAAACTCAAATTATGCAAAACCCGGATGATTTTTTCTTTGATATCCTTTCTGGCGGTGAAAAAATCAATTAGCATGCCAAACGTGTCGGGATTCAGCTGGATAGCCAGGGTATTTATAGTGAAATCCCTTCGAAACAGATCAAGTTTTATGGAACTCATTTCAACAATTGGAAGTGCAGCCGGAAATTTATAATATTCTAATCTGGCCGAGGCTACATCGATTTTAAATCCGTCCGGATAAATAATGACCGCCGTGCCGAATTTTTCATAAGTATGGACCCGAGCCCCTTCTAGTTTTGCGTATTTTTTAGCAAACTCGATTCCATCCCCTTCAATGACAATATCGATATCTTCATCCGCGCGATAAAGGAACAGATCCCGCACAAATCCGCCAACTACGTAAGCACCGTATCCGAGATCATCTGCCACTTCGCCAATTCTTCTTAAGACAGCATTCAAGCGAGACGAAAGACGTTCCTTTAAAAATTTAACAACGTTTCTGGTTCGGGCATGCATCGGTTCTTTAAGCGGGTCGGGGGAGACATTTAAGGGTTGCTGAGTTTGGCGAACCAGAATGTTTAACAGATCGGTGCGGGTAATCACTCCGGCAATCCTGCCGTTTTGCAGTACCGGTAAAATGCGCTGTTTGTTTTCGATGATCTTTTCCTGAATTTCAAGTAGCTCCGCATCAGGGGACACGGTAGCAAGTTCGGTTGTCATGTACTCGCGAACTGCTACACGATCCAGCCTATGGTAGAGCGCTTTTTCAATGACCTGACGGGTGATATAGCCGCAAAGCCTTTCACCATCACCGTATTGGTCGGTAACCAAAAGAGCGTTGATGTTATATTGCGTTAGCAGATCATTTGCATCTTTACAGGAAACCCCGGCATCCACGGTGATAGCCGGAGATGACATCAGATCTTTGGCTTTGCGGCGAGTTTTGATTTTGCTGTAAAGGATTTCAATCAATTTATTTTCAGTCTGAGCCAATGTTTTACCCTTAACTGAAGCAGCTGCGGCATATGCATGACCGCCGCCGCCAAGGGCGGTGACGATAACGCCGACGTCCACCTCATTGATCCTGCTGCGGGCCACGACATAAATTTTATCTTCCATCCTGGCTATCGCAAACAAGGCGTCAAGATTTTCCATCTTGACCATTTTCTGGACTAAAAAAGCAAAATCGGGCATATATTTTTCTGTTGTTACGGATGTGATGACGATTTCAACACCATTGACATTGTAACGCGCAGCAGCCTGAATCATATCATTTAAGAGAACAACCTGTTGCGGACTTAATTCTCTGGCGATAAGATCCGAAATGGTATTAAGATTTGCGCCTTTGGAAAGCAGAAAAGCAGCAGCAGAAAAATCTTTTTCGGTCGTGGAAGGAAATGTAAACGAGCCCGTGTCTTCATAGATTCCAAGGCACATGATGGTGGCTTCATCAGGAGACAGGCGGATTCGCTTTTTGGTTATAATTTCGGTCATGATGGTGACATTGGCCCCGGTTGGTCGATAAACCTCTACATGGCCTTTGATATCGTTTTCTGTCGGTGGATGGTGATCATAAATATGGATTTCCAAATTCTGCTTGTCCAAAAGACCCGAAAGCTTGCCGATGCGATTGGCTTGCCGGGTGTCGACCAACACCAGTCTATTGACCCTGGAAAGATCGATATCATTTAATTCGGCCATGTTAAAAAGGTAGGCCATTGAGTTGATAAAAAAATTCTTTAAATTTTTTTCCTGGGAACCTGGGAACACGACTAAGGCATCGGGGTATAGCTTCTGGGCAGCGAGCATGGATGCAATGGCATCGAAGTCCGCATTTACATGCGTGGTTATGATGGTCAAATCTTTTTCAGCAATTTTTGGCTTTTCGGCCACCGTTGACTCCTACCTGAAAAAATTGAGAATAAAACCTCAAGCACCATTAAACCGGAATCTTTAAATGAGGATAACGTACCATATTTAATGGCAAAATGCCAATATCATATATTGACCGCCGGATCAAAATTTGACTTTTGAAGCTCACAGCATTTGACTTATTCTGACAATTGACAGGATATCCAACAAACCATCATTTTTGGATGCATTTATTTTTTTCTGCCGGATAAGTTTCTAGAAATTTTAATTAAATGCTCAAGTTTCCTGTTTTGCTGGCCGATATATATTCTGCAAATTAATCGAAGCGATTTGTAATTCACCTTAATTATATGGAAAAAGGATATTGATACGAAACCATTTATGATAGATATAAAAATTTGACGCTTTAAATATTGTTGTCTGGTTAAGTTTTTAATACTATTCTGGACAACATTTTTAAACAGATAATGAGACAATACTATAGCCTTAGGACGTGAAAGATCAGCAGCCATTTGATGCATGCCTGAAGTTTTGAGATGTTGCATCAATGATGCCGTATTTCTTTATAGTCAAGGGAGGATTGATCATGCCAGTTTACCAATGGGTAGGTACCAACCGCAAGAATGAGGTTCAAAAAGGGGAAATGGATGCGGCAAACGAAAACGCTGTCCGAAGCAATCTCGTCCGGCTGAAGATTACCCCTACCAAAATTAAGAAAAAGCCCAAAGATCTCTTCGAAAACGTTTCATTTCTGCAGCCGAAGGTCAAACAAGCCGATATCATTCTTTTTGCGCGTCAGTTCTCCACTATGATTGACGCCGGTCTGCCCATTATCCAATGCCTGGATATTCTATATACTCAGCAGAACAACGCCACTTTCCGAAAGATGTTAAAAGTAATTAAAGAGGCTGTTGAAGGTGGGGCCACTCTTGCCGAAGCATTGAAAAAGTTTCCCAAACACTTCGATGATCTTTTTGTTAATATGATTGCAGCCGGAGAAGCTGGAGGTATCCTGGATGCTATTTTAAGACGACTTGCGGCCTATATGGAAAAAACCGCAAAACTCAAATCCAAAGTAAAAGGTGCCATGACCTATCCCATTGTAACTCTAATTATAGCGGTGCTTGTACTAGCGGTGATTTTGGTTTTCGTGATACCGGTTTTTGAAGAAATGTTTGCCGATTTTGGCGGTGAGCTTCCGGCGCCCACTAGAATTGTTGTGGCTACAAGCGAGATGGTAAAAAGTAAAATCCTTTACATAATTATTGCAACCATCATTTTCATCATTGCCTATAAAAAATTCTATTCCACTGAAAAAGGTCGCGATGTTATGGATGGTTTGATCCTTAAATTTCCGGTCTTTGGAGATCTTCTGCGTAAAGTTGCCGTAGCTAAATTTACCCGAACCATGGGAACAATGCTAGCCAGCGGTGTTGCTATTTTGGAAGCGCTGGATATCGTGGCAAAGACCGCGGGAAACCGGACGGTTGAAAAGGCCATTTATGATGTACGCTCGGGCATCGCCGAAGGCCGCACGATGGCTGATCCCCTATCGGAAAGTGGCGTGTTCCCGGCAATGGTGTGTCAGATGATATCGGTTGGTGAGTCTACCGGTGCGTTGGATGCAATGTTGGAGAAGATTGCCGATTTTTACGACGAAGAAGTCGATCAAGCTGTTGAAAATCTTACCTCTCTTATTGAGCCGTTTATGCTCGTCTTTTTAGGTGTAACTATCGGGGGCCTGGTCGTTGCTATGTATCTGCCAATATTTAAAATGGCCGGTGCGATCTCATAACGCATCTGATTCAAATATTTTCAAAGATCGTTTGCATTGGATCCTCAAAAAAGGCTAAAGTGTAACCTATCATTATCCACTAGGAGCTGGGCCCTTTTAAAGACTTACCTTGAACGTGCTGAGCGTTATCCAAACCAAGGGATTCGTTTTGGGGCGACAGCCCGATATGAGCTTAATGACCATCGGCAGGGTTGTTTTATCAAGATATCATGTAAGACGCATTCGTTTATGCGATAAAAAACCGATCCTTACCACAATCAACAAGCACTTTTTTTGGAGCTTGATTTCATCATTTTATGAACCGCTCACCGCAAAAATCTAAAAGTGATTACAAGGTCAAGCTGAAGTGGCTTTTGTTATTCCGGATTCTGTTTTCCAGCTTGCTGCTGGGATCAACCATTATCTTGCAGCTTGGTGAAAATACCTCACCTCTATCCCCGTCACTTTTGGTTCTTTACGGAATTATCATTATCATTTTCATGCTCTCGCTTCTTTATGCGCTTCTGTTCAATCGCATGAGACGGGACGATACCTTTGCGTTTATCCAGGTCAGCCTTGATACATTTATTGTAAGCCTCATCATTTTTGTGACAGGCAGTTTTTCCAGTGTTTTTTCATTTCTCTATTTGGTGGTTATTATATATTCCAGCATGCTGTTGTCACGCAGGTCGACAATTGTTGTTGCTGCTTTATGCGCTATCCAATTTGGTATCATGGTCGATCTTGAATATTATGGTGTCCTGACTCCTTTTGGTGTGCAACCCTTTCACCTGGCATTCACATACGCATGGAATCAGGTAATTTACAAAATAATGATTACCATGATGGCCTGTTTTGCGGTTGGTTTTTTAAGCAGCCTTTTATCCGAACAGACCCGCAAGACCAAAAAAGAACTGCGGGCGATGGAAGACCAGGTAAAACGAGTTGAAAAAATGGCCGCGATTGGGGAGATGGCCGCGGGTTTGGCCCATGAAATCAAGAATCCGCTTGCATCCTTAACGGGATCTATACAGCTTTTAAAAGAAGACATCCGTTATGATCCTGATCATGACCGTCTGATGCAAATTATATTGCGTGAGGCGGATCGATTAAGTTCTCTGGTAACGAATTTTCTTCTCTATGCAAGACCGCCGGCCGGCAAAGTAGAGGCCATTCAACTCGACAAAGTATTGATCGAAACCGCAGAGCTTTTTGAAAAAGACGGGTCCACAGACGGTCGGATTTTGAGCGCGAATAAGATTGCATCCGGTGTTTGGATTGCGATGGACCCGGTTCATTTACGCCAGATTCTCTGGAATCTATTTTTAAATGCCGCCGAAGCCATTGATGGTGAGGGAAATATTGACATTGAAATGCATCCATTAAAGAATAGACATGCTTGTGTTCGCATCACTGATAATGGTTGTGGGATGTCCCCAGAGACATTGAAGTTAATTTTTGACCCATTTTTTACCACAAAATCTAATGGAACGGGTCTCGGACTTTCGATCGTTCACCGAATTCTTGAAGCCTATGATTCCCATTTGGAAGTAGAAAGCGAAGTAAATAAAGGGACAACCTTCACCTTAAAATTTAAGCAAATTGAGCCACAAAGCTAAGTTATCCTTCGGAACGCTGCTTTTATTCCAACCAACTTAATCTTGACAGCTTATTTCAAATAGGTTAGCAAAATTAGTTTAACTATTTCGAATCAGCGCTGAATTGCTGAATTTCTCGAAAAATAGCTAGCAACGGGTGACAGATAATCCATCAATGGCATTTGAATATTTCATCAGCAGACGATATCTAAGATCCAGGCAGAAACAGGCATTTATAACCTTAATCACCATTCTTTCCATCGCCGGTGTCACCGTCGGCGTAATGGCGCTTATCGTTGTGATTGCGGTGATGGCCGGATTTGAGGCCGATCTCATAACGCGTATTCTGGGGGGCCAACCTCATGTCATGCTGATGCGCTACGATCGTGCATTCACCGAATATCGCCAGATTGTCAAAGAAGTGGAAAAAACCGAAGGAGTCGAAGCTGCCGCGCCGTTTATCTATACCCAGGGGATGCTGCGCTCCAAGTCGGGGGCCTCGGGGGCTGTCATCAGAGGAATCGATCCTGAAGCTGCCGGTCATGTCATCAAAACGCTTAAGGATGTTTATTTACCGCACGCCTCCGACCCAAAAAATGCGAATGCCGCCCGTGCCGGGATACCCGGTATCGTTTTGGGAAAGGAACTGGCCAGAAACTTAGGGGTCCTGGTAGGTGATATCATCTATCTGATGTCGCCGCGCGGAATGCTTTCTCCCATTGGGCATATGCCGGCAATGAAGCAGTTCAAAGTTACCGGTTTTTTCGAATCGGGCATGCATGATTTTGACGGATCCTTTGCCTATATTCATCTCAAAGCTGCCCAAAAGCTGCTGCGTATGGGGGATTCCGTCACCGGAATTGAACTGCAGGTGAAAGATATTAACAAAGCCAGGAGCATCGCAACCAAAATTATTGAAAAACTTGGCTTTCCGTATTGGACGCGGGACTGGATGCAGATGAATCGCAATCTGTTTCGGGCACTCAAGCTTGAAAGAAGGGTCATGTTCGTTATTCTGACCCTTATCATTTTGGTTGCGGCCTTTAACATTGCCAGCACCTTGATCATGATGGTGATGGGTAAAACTCGGGATATCGCCATCTTAAAGGCCATGGGCACCACCGATGGCAGCATCCTGAAAATCTTCATATTCAACGGCATGGTGATTGGATTGATCGGAACGCTGCTGGGACTCGTGCTGGGGCTCTTGCTGTGCTTCGGGCTGGAACACTTCGAAATCTATGAGCTGACCGGGGAGATTTACTATTTTACCACGACACTGCCGGTCAAACTTGAATTTTTAAATGTAATTTTCATTGTAACCGCTGCTTTGGGAATCTGCTTTCTTGGAACCCTATATCCGGCTTTTCAGGCAGCCAGACTTCATCCTGTGGAAACCATTCGCTATGGATAAATACGGTACCAATAGGCAAAAACCATCCAGTGCGCAGCAGATGACGAGGCGATCCGATGTGGACAATTTAATGTCGGCACGAGATCTTAAAAAGAGCTTCAGCAATGGGGGGGTCACCCTTGAGGTGTTAAAGCGCATCAACTTTGATTTAAACATCGCAGAGACGGTAGCAATTGTCGGGGCCTCCGGCATCGGTAAATCCACGTTGCTTCATATTCTTGGAGCTCTCGATCGGCCCGACCGAGGAACGTTGCTATTTAAGGGTGAAAATATTTTTCAATTCAACGACGTCAAACTGGCTCGATTTCGCAATACGTCTATCGGATTTGTTTTTCAGTTTCATCATCTGCTACCTGAATTTAGTGCCCTTGAAAATGCAATGATGCCCGCTCTTATCAATAGGATGAGCAAACAAAATGCCGCTGAAGCTGCGGAAGCCATCTTGATCCGGGTGGGACTAAAAGATAGATTAAAGTACCGGGTTGGAAAATTGTCAGGCGGTGAGCAACAACGAGTGGCTTTGGCCAGGGCGTTGGTTTTAAAACCGTCCATACTTTTGGCAGATGAACCCACCGGTAATCTTGATAAAGGCAACAGCGAACAAGTTCATGAACTTCTTTTGGAATTAAATCAGGAACTGGCGATGACGCTTGTTGTGGTTACTCACAACATGGAGCTTGCCTCCCATTTGTCCCGACGGGTGACGATTGTAGACGGAATGTTAAAAGAAATTAATTGATTGGACATCGATGGTGGTGCCTCCTACTGGTGGCCGATGACAGATAAATCAATTGAAGACAATTGAACCTCAAAAGCATCACACCAAGCTTGAGAATCATATCGGGTGAACGCTGCTGGAGATGGACGTATCGTGTGGTAATCGTTGAGGGCTTTAATGATCAAACGTTTATGTCTGGTTTTTATCGCAATAGTTGGATATCCTCCGAACGCCGGATATACTCAGCAAACGGTCAGCATTGTCGTAATGCCTTTTGAAGTGCACGCAAAAGAACAGCTTTTATATTTGCAAAGCGAGATCCCTGAGGTTATTGCAAAAAACTTGGAACAAGAGGGTGCCAGGGTGCTGGTTTTGGATAGCGATTCTGTGCCTGATTGGCAAGAGCAGGTGCAAAGCATCGCGCAAATCCGAAAGCTTGGCCTTCAAACCGCTGCGGAACATATACTATGGGGAAGCCTGACGTGGATCGGACAACAATTCAGCCTGGATATAAAACTTCTTTCATCCTTCGAAGATAAGAAACCGGATCTTTTTTCTGTAGACGGAAAGGGTATTGAAAATCTTCCAGCTTCGGTAAAGGAGATTGTCAAGGATATCAGCTTAGTTATTTTTAAACGAGAAATAATTGTTGCGGTTCTCATCAAAGGCAATGATCGGATCGAAGAAGATGCCATCAGAAGGATGATTAAAACACAGCCTGAAGACATATATAATCTAAAAAGTCTGTCCCAGGACTTAAAAGCGATCTATGCGATGGGATATTTTGATGACATCCGCATTGAGGCGGAAACAAAACCGCAGGGAAAGACGATTATTTTTAGGGTAAAAGAAAAACCGACCCTGCGAAACATACGACTCAGCGGCAAAATTGGCGTCTTCGACGACGAAGAAATAAAAGAGGTGTTGACTGTCCAGTCGGGGTCCATTCTCAACATTTTTAAAATAAAGAGTGATATCAGTCGTATTGAAGAACTATATAAATCGAAAAATTACCACAACGTTGAGGTGGATTACAAAATTTATCCTCAAAAAAAAAACCGGGCCGATCTTGAATTTATCATTGAGGAGGGTGAAAAAGTTCGAATTTCCAAAATAAAGTTTGAGGGAAATAGGGCATATTCGAGCAGGAAACTGAAAGGCTTGATGACGACTTCGGAAAAAAGTATTTTATCGTGGATAACCAGCGCTGGAGATCTCATTCAGCAAAATTTGGAACAAGATGTTGCCAAAATTCAATCTTTTTATCACAATCACGGCTATATTCAAGCCAGGGTCGGCGAACCGCAAATCGAATACAAAGGTAATAATATCGAGATTACGATAAAGATTGTCGAGGGGCCTCAATTCAAAGTCGGAAAGGTGGGTCTTGCCGGGGATCTGATTTTACCGGAGCAGCAACTGCTGCAGAAAATTGAGATTACCGATGAGAAGTTTTACAACCGCGAAACTCTGCGCAACGATATCCTTGCCCTAAGCGACCTATATGCGAACGAAGGATATGCGAATGTCGATGTTTCACCCCGTATTGATCAGGATGAGGAGAATTTAGTCGTTAATATTACTTACGAGATTAACAAAGGCAAACAGGTATATTTTGAGGAAATTATCATCAGCGGCAACACCAAAACTCGCGATAAAGTGATTCGCCGGCAACTGCGGGTGTATGAGCAGGAACTCTTTAGTGCCCAGCGGTTAAAGCGCAGCATTCGTAATTTATTCCGACTTGATTTTTTCGGGGATGTAAAAGTCGATACCGCAGCCGGCAGTTCCGACGATAAAAAGATATTGAAAATCGATGTGGTGGAAAAATCAACCGGTGCGTTTCAATTTGGTGCCGGATTCGGTAATGTGGAAAGTTTTTTCGGTGTTGTAAACATCTCTGAGAGAAACCTTTTCGGGCGAGGGCAGAAACTTGGGGTGGAGGCCAAGCTTGGGGCCAAAACGGCCAAATATTCCCTCAGCTTCACCGAACCGTGGTTGTTCGATATCCCTTTGAGAGCCAGCATCGATCTCTATAACTGGAATTACGATTACTCTCAGTATAACAAAGACAGTATAGGCGGCAAACTTGGGTTGAGCTATCCACTTTTTGATTATACCCGCGGCGACGTGTCTTACTTGTTTGACCGGGCGAGGGTATCGAATATCGATAGTAGCGCCGCTGATTCCATCAAGTATCTTAAAGGCATCAATATAAAAAGCAGTGTGACGGGTGCATTGGCATATGATTCCAGAAACTCTGTATTTAATCCCACACAAGGCTCCGATCATGGTATCTCCGTTGAATATGCCGGTCTGGGTGGAGATATCGGTTTTATCAAATACCTTGGAGAAACGGCCTGGTATTACAACTTATTTGGGGACGCTGTTGTTGTTGGGCATGGCAAAGGCGGATACGTCGATGGCTCTCCCGATAAACTGTTGCCCGACTATGAAAAGTTTTATATGGGCGGCATTGACTCACTGCGTGGATTTGAACGGGATGATTTGAGCCCAAGAGATAATAAAGGTAAGCGGGTCGGTGGCAATAAATTTGCTCAGTTTAATTTTGAATTAAGATATCTTTTGCTCAAAGAGCAAGGTATAGTTGGCGTAGCGTTTTTTGATACGGGTGATGTTTGGGGAGATGATGAAAAAGTAGAACTTACTAAAATGCGGGAAAGTGTCGGGCTGGGGATCAAGTGGCTTTCTCCGATGGGCCCTATAAATGTGTTTTATGGATGGATTCTTGATCGCAAAGATAGCGACCATGGTCCAGGCGCATTTGAGTTTTCCATGGCAACTGCATTTTAACAAATTATAAAATAGGTTTTGTTTTAATTGAATAAAGGGGGCACAGAATGCGAATACTTAAAATAGTTTTTTGCTTTGCCGGTACTGCTGTATTTATTATGGCGAGTTTTTGCTTTGCTGCAGATGTAGCCAAGATTGGGGTTGTCGATTTGCAGCGGGTTTTAGAAACCTCCGGCCCCGGTAAATCTGCGCAAGCGGAAATTAAGAAACAAAAAGAAAAAATGGAAAAGGATTTGCAACAAAAGGGCACTGAAATCGAACAGATCAGACAGCGGCTTGAACGTGAATCCATGGTGATGAGCAAAGAAATGCGTGAAGAAAAAGAACGCGAAGCTCGGATAAAACTAAATGATTTTAAAACACTCCAAAAAAAATATAGGGCTGAATTGCAGACTCTTGAACAAAAACTTGTCTCCCAGCTCAGAGAGGAAGTCTTTGCGCTGGTTGATGAAATGGGGAAAAAGGGAGGCTATCTTTTGATAATAAGTAAAATCGGTGTGCTCTATTCGCCGAACACAATCGATATTACCGATAAACTGATTCAACAACTCAACAAAAGATATGCCCAAAAAACCGGTAATTGAAGGTTTGAGAATTAATTTGAGATTTAAGCGTCGCCAATGAATGTATATTTATGCTTCATTGGGATGAAATAGGAGAGGGAAAATGGAAGTCGTTTACGACATCGAAGCCATAATGAATTTTTTACCCCACCGTTATCCGTTTATTTTGATTGATCGAATCGTTAAACTCGTAGCCGGAAAAGAGATTGTTGCACTCAAGAACGTCACCATCAATGAGGCGTACTTTCAAGGTCATTTTCCTGGATTTCCGATTATGCCCGGTGTCCTCATCATAGAAGCCATGGCCCAAGCCGGTGGTGTTCTAGCCATTGAATCGCTGCCCGCAGAGCAACACGGCAAGCTGGTTTATTTTATGGGTATGGATAAAGTCAAATTCCGAAAACCGGTTGTCCCTGGGGATCAACTCATATTCCAAGTGCAACTTTTGAAACTTCGATCAAAAGCGGCTAAAATATCCGGAATTGCAACTGTTGACGAAAACCTAGTTGCAGAAGCTGAATTGATGGCTTCCTTTGGTGAGAACAAATGATACATCAATTGAGCGCGTTTTTTCTGAATTTGCTTTTGCATGCCCCTTTTTTCTCTGCTATATTTGAAATTCATTAAGAGATGTATGTGGTGTAAATTGATATTCTGAATTTTTTCATTAGAGGGAGACGATTGTGGCCATAAGTCAAGAACTGTTGGATATTCTGGCTTGCCCAAAATGTAAGGGTGACATTTACTTAAACGATACCGAAAATGGCCTTATCTGTGACACATGCAAACTCATGTATGAAATTCGGGATGATATTCCGATCATGCTCATTGACGAGGCCAAGCCGATTGAGGATTAGCAACTGGAGATTCGTTCGGTAGCCAATATAATTCGTCCATCATATTCTTGCCAAAATGCTGCAAATTAACAATCCGTAAGGTTAAAAGCATGAGCATCCCCCGGGAAGCAAAACCTGCCAAATTGGTCGTCGGGCTTTTCATGGGGGCAACGAATCTTCTGGAGAACTTAGCTCTTGATCTATCGTCAAGATTTGGATCCATCGATATTTTGAGTGCCTGGCTGCCCTTTGATTATACATCCTACTATGAGCCAGAAATGGGTGCTCCGCTTTTTCGGAGAGTTTTTGCGTTTGATAAATTTATCCAACAAAGCGACCTTGCCAAGATAAAACATACAACCAATCAAATAGAACAACAATATTCCCAAAATGGCAAGCGCAGGGTTAATATCGATCCAGGCTACCTATTACACGAGCGCTTTGTATTGGCGTCCGCAAAAAATTACAGTCACAGAATCTACATCGGAGATGGGATCTATGCGGATCTGACGCTTATTTATCATAAGGGTGGTTTCCAAAAATTACCCTGGACGTATCCCGACTATGCGGATCGCCCTATGCTCACCGTACTTGAGCGGGTTCGCAACAAGTATGTTTTTGAATTTAAAAAGAAAAAACAAAGATAGTTCTTGCAATATGCATTTAATATCGATCAAGTTCGATCCTTCAAAGGATAACTTAAAATGATAAAGAGCATGACAGCCTATGCCGCAGCGGAAAGCTCGACAAATGAGCTTGCCGTAAGTACTGAAATTCGTGCCTATAACAGCAGGTATTTGGACATTGCTTTACGGGTTCCTTCCGATTACATTGCCTTAGAAGAAAATCTAAAAAAGCTCATATCGGCTCGTGTGATGAGAGGCCGGTTAGAGGTTAAAATTCAAATTGAAAATGATTCAGAAGAAGCGAATGGTTTCGAGATCGATCTTTTGAGAGCCCAGTCTTTTCATTCCGTTCTCGATCAATTAAGGGACGCGTTCGATGTCAAAAGCGAAATTTCTTTAGAGCTTTTGTTGAGTCCGGGTGGTATCATAAAGCCTGTGGAAACCGTTAAAGATACCGATGCCGTCTGGCCCGCGGTAAAAGAGTGTGTCAATCAAGCCTTAGAGCAACTCGATGTGATGCGAAAAAGAGAAGGGGATTTTATTGCCCGAGATCTTTCGGCAAGACTTGAGCGTATCGAAAGAGGACTTGACCAGATCAAAAATAAGTCTTCCGGTCTTTTGGATGTATACCAACAGCAATTAAAGGAGCGGATTTTAGTTTTAACTCAAAATATGGTCGATATCGATTCCGGACGGATAGCACAGGAGGCCGCTATCATTGCAGACAGAAGCGATATTTCAGAAGAGATTGTCAGAGCAGCGAGTCATCTGATGCAGTTTCGACATCTAATGCAGACAGATGAACCAGCAGGCAGAAAACTGAATTTTTTACTGCAGGAACTTCATCGCGAATTTAATACCATGGGATCCAAGGTGGGCAATGCCGAAGTATCTCATATTATAATAGAGGTTAAATCAGAACTGGAAAAGATCAGAGAACAAATTCAAAACGTGGTATAGTCAATCCACATTAGATCGCAACCAAAGGATTTAGAATTATCCAAACAAGATGTCCCTTTGAGGGTAGGCATTTCACCTGCTCGAATGCAGACCCATCAAATAGGAGGAAGCATGGATCAGACTCTTTTAAATATTGGATTTGGAAGTTCAGTGGTTTCGGAGCGCATTGTGGCGATTGTATCCCCTAATTCCGCGCCGATGAAGCGTTTGAAGGATGAAGCCAAAGATGAGAAGCGCCTGATCGATGCAACCCATGGTCGCAGAACCCGCTCAATCATTGTCATGGATAGCAATCATGTCGTTCTTTCGGCTATTCAGGCGGAAACGATTTCCCAACGCTATGCCATGTTAAAAGAATCGACAGTGTAATCGTGGACAACCAAAAATTAAAGCGGTCCGTTGGCAAGCAGACCGCTCAGGTGTCTCAAAAATCCGGGCTTCTGTTTATTCTTTCTGCTCCCTCCGGAGCCGGTAAAACCACGTTGCGTCGCGCCATTCTTGATCAATTTAGCGATCTGCTGTATTCGGTCTCATATACGAGCAGAAAGGCGCGTGATGGAGAGCATGACGGCGTGGATTATCATTTCATCACTAAGGAAGAATTTGAAACGGGCATTGCTCAGGATCGATGGGCCGAATGGGCAAAGGTTCATGGGAATTATTACGGCACATCGGCTTATTTTCTAAATCAGAATTTAGCAGACGGTAAAAATATCCTTCTTGATCTTGATGTCCAGGGAACCCGCCAAATACTCAATCGTTATCCGGAAAGTATCACCATTTTTGTCATGCCCCCTTCTTTGGAGGTACTTCGAAACCGATTGGAATCCAGAGGGACAGATAGTGCCCAAACCATTGCCTTGCGCTTAAAAAATGCAAAACAGGAAATGGCCCAACAAAAGCTGTATCGGCATATTCTTATCAATGATCGGCTTACCGATGCGATCGCACAGTTTGCCTCTATAATTGAGAAATACCGAATCACTCGGTAGCCATTTAGCCCAACACATCCAAAGTATTATTTTTAGGCTCGTGAAAAGCGAAATACTCTATGGCATCCATCCGGTCTATGAAGCTTTAATGGCCGCCCGCAGAGATTTCTTGGAGATTTATATCGAAAAAAAGAAAGCCTCCAAACGCCGCGATCAAATCGTCAGCATGGCCGAATCCAAAAATCTGCCCATAAAGAAAATCGATTCAATCCAATTTAAAACCATGGTCGGGGGCAATGCACATCAAGGAATTGCAGCCAGAGTGAGTAAATATCCCTGGCAAGAAATTAGCGATATTCTGGATCAGGCCAAGTTGACTGCCGGCAACACCTTTTTGCTTTTGTTGGATAATATAATCGATCCCCATAATCTCGGCGCCCTGATCCGGACTGCATCCTGTGTGGGTATTGATGGTGCTGTTGTCCCCAAAGACCGATCCGTTTCACCTACGCCCACAGTTTCCAAGGCATCTGCCGGAGCACTCGAACATATCAGACTGGCACGGGTAAATAACATGGTCCGGACGGTGAAAATGCTAAAAGATCTCGGCCTGTGGATTATTGGAACGGATCAAAACGCGCAACAATCTGTCTATTCGAATGATTTAACCGGCCCGATAGCCATTGTGATCGGCGGTGAGGAAAAAGGGATTCGGCCTTTGGTCAGGCGAAATTGTGATATACTGATTTCAATTCCTCAGGTTGGACCGATAAACTCCTTGAATGCGTCAGTCGCCGGGGCTGTTGTTATGTACGAAGCGTTTCGACAACGACAGTCTCAGAAAAAAAAATAAAATACAACATGGGGAACAATTACGTTGGCCCAACTGACAGCTAATTCGCTTTTACGCCTAATTAAGGTTGTGATAGATGCGCTTTTCCCGGTCAGATGTCTGGTGTGTGGACGCTTTTTCCATCCGTTGAATGACCCAAAATGGCATGATTCATCATCTAAAATACAAACTGAACCGCTTATCAATAATCAGAGCGATAGAATAATTGATCTTCTGTTTGGTTCATATTTATGCTCAGATTGCGCAGCAAATTTTGTTCCCATTGAATCTCCTATTTGCCTTAGTTGTGGAATTATGTTCAAAGGCAAAGAGGGTAGCAATCGTATTTGCGGGGATTGTATAACATCGCCAAAGCGATTCCGAATAGCTCGCGCACCGGTGGCCTATGATCAGGCATTGATGAATCTTATCCATTGCTACAAATACAGCGCGAAAATACAATTGGCAAAACCCCTCGGTGGGCTATTGCTTTTTAGCTTTCAGCGCTATTGGGATACTGAAAATATTGACCTTCTCATACCGGTTCCGCTATATGCAGGCAGGTTTAGGCAGCGAGGCTTTAATCAAGCGTATCTGTTAATCTATAATTGGAAAAAAATTGCCAAGGAACTGAATCTTATTGTGCCTGCGATTCAAATCGAAACGCATGCGCTGGTTAGAAATCGATCCACAGTCCCTCAAACTGGATTGGGGCGCAAAGAACGTATGGTTAATATAAAAGATGCGTTCAGTGTCCGTGAGCCTGAGAAAATCGAGGGAAAAAGAATATTGCTGGTAGACGATGTTTACACCACCGGCGCTACGGTTGATGAATGTTCCCGTGTGTTGTTGGATAATGGCGCCAAAACCGTTGACGTTTTGACAGTCGCAAGAGCCATGTGAGATATTAGTATCCTAATAGTTATTTTTTTGGATTTTGTGGCAAAAATTATCATTAAAAGGCAAGAACCTGTCGGGTTCCCGGGTTAGGCGGATCCGGTTCGGGATATATCTCGTATGGATGTTTTGACCAAAATAGTAATGCTTGAAGAGCTTGAATCACAAATGGTGCACTTTCGCAAGACAGGCAAGAAAGTTGTATTCACAAATGGGTGTTTTGATCTTTTGCATTTGGGACATGTGCGCTACCTTGCCGCCGCCAAATCAGAAGGCCACATCCTGGTGGTTGGATTGAATTCGGATGAATCGGTCAAAAAAATTAAAGGGGATAAAAGACCAATTGTGGAGCAGGCGCAACGCGCCGAAGTGCTTGCCAGTCTTTGGTGTGTGGATTACGTGACGATATTTGATGAAGAAGATCCGCTCAGATTGATTGAAACCTTAAAGCCGGACGTCTTGGTCAAGGGTGAGGACTGGGGCGAGAAAGAGATTGTCGGAGCGGATTTGGTTAAACGAAATGGTGGTAGGGTCATTCGGGCCACGATGATTGCCGATGCATCCACCAGCAGTATTATTCAACGGATAGTTGAGCGATATCAGAAGACTAAGGGGCCGGGCCATTGATTCTAACCAACAAAAACGGGGCTTCATTTTATCAGTTTTTCGACTTTAAAAAATTTTCCGGGATTGACCATGCGATTTTTACGCGACACGCCGGATGTAGCAGCATACCTTACAAAAGCCTGAATATCAGTTTCGGCATCGGCGATGAGGTAAACAATGTTAAAAAAAACAGGCACATCATCTCCCAATGTATCCAAGCAAAAGACCTTGTGTTTGCCGAACAGGTTCACGGTGATCATGTATTAATAATCGATGGTCATCGCCGCGGCGGTGAAAAAAAGAAAACGGCATCTTTGCCAATCGGGGATGCGATGGTAACCCGTCTTCGCCAAACGTTTTTGGTGATTCAGGTGGCAGATTGTCAATCGGTTATGTTATATGATCCCAGCCGAGAAGTGGTGGCCAATATTCATGTTGGTTGGCGCGGAAGCATTAAAAACATTATCGGTCGTACATTAAATACAATGGTAGAGCACTTTGGGTGTCTGACCAGTGAGCTTTTAGCCGGCGTCGGGCCGTCGCTTGGGCCCTGCTGCGCGGAATTTGTCAACTACAAGCTGGAAATTCCAAAAGAATATTGGACTTACAAGGATGCCTCTGATCACTTTGATTTTTGGGCAATCAGCCGTGATCAGCTTGTCGAGGCCGGTGTGTTGGATGAGAATATAACTATCAGTAAGATGTGTACAAAGTGCAGTACGGATGTGTTTTTTTCTTATCGGGGGGAGGGCACAACCGGCAGATTTGCGGCCGTCATTGGGCTAAAATAAAATGATACAAGCAAACGTTCATGTGTTATGGAATAACCAGGTGGGTCCGTGCCATTATAAAATCGGCATGAATTGTCCCCAGGAATTTACATCGGCCACTCCCGGTCAATTCATCATGCTGCGGATTGCCGATCAAATGGATCCGCTTTTACGGCGTCCCTTTTCGATCCATAAGTTGATCTTAAATCATGGGCAACCAGCCAGTATTGAGCTACTGTATAAAGTCGTTGGAGCGGGAACAGAACTGCTGTCTCAATTAATTCCGGGTGATAGGATCAATGTTCTGGGGCCGCTGGGCAAGGGATTTATGATACCTGACGATGCGCAGCGAATTTTGATTGTTGCCGGAGGGATGGGTGTGGCACCCATGCCGTTTCTAATCTCCCATTTCATTCATAAAGGCGTTGATCTTTCAAGCTGTAAGTTATTTTTAGGGGCAAAATCAAAAGCGGATCTCCTATGCCGGGAAGCGTTTGTTGACCTGGGTATATCGGTCCATACAACTACGGATGACGGCAGTTTCGGGGATCAGTGTTTGATTACCGATCCGTTGGAAATCGAAATCACCCTAAGCATGCCCGACATCATTTGTGCCTGCGGTCCGATGGAGATGTTGGCATGCGTTATCGGCATTGCTGAAAAACATCATATTTCCTGTCAGGTTTCGATTGAAACCATCATGGCCTGTGGGATGGGTGCCTGCTTAGGCTGTGCGGTGGAGAGCCGCAATCAACCACAGAAATACTTCCATGCGTGTAAGGATGGTCCCGTGTTTGATGCGCGCTTATTGCGAATATAACCGCAGCAAAATTTTGAGAAGCATTATAATTTAACGTTGACTTGCTGCACATCCTGTGTTAGTTGCACATTCTTCAGCAGAGTTTGGCATCGGACCTTTCCAAAATCCAGGAAGGTGTCCTTTTTTCATGAAAAGGGAAAACAAACGTTCTTTAAAGGAGCTGGCTTATTATAGCAGCTTGGGTTTTTCGGTATCGCTGGCAATTTTTATTGGTCTTGCGATAGGCGTTCTTTTAGATCGACGCTTGCATACATCGCCGTGGTTGACATTAATTTTTCTTGTCGTGGGAATCATAGCTGGATTTAGAAATATAGCTCTCGCAATTAAAAAAGCCCGCAAATTATAATTGTTGAGAGTGAATTGAAAGTTTCGCATTGTGGAAATTCAACAACGAATTATTAAATTCGTAACCCGCTCCAACTGGATTTTATCCATTGGTGCCAGTCTAGCCGGTTTTATTTTTGCCCCGCCGGATTTCGCCAGAGGTATTCTATTCGGGGGTATTCTCGTCGCTGTAAATTTTCATTTGCTGGCTAGAACGTTGAAAAAAGCGTTAACACCACCCCACATTTCATCGCACAATTTGGTATTGGCAAAATACTACCTGCGTTTTTTTGTCAGTGGATTCATTATATTTATACTAATTGCCGGCCATTTTGTTAATCCGATAGGTTTGGTTATCGGGCTTTCGATTGTTGTATGTAGCATAATTATGGCAACGTTGTGCGAAATTAAGCGACTCATTTTTAAGGAGGCGATCTAAGGATGGAGCATCCCTATCTTTTTCTGGTGAAATTATTTGAGTTGATCGGGTTGGGCCATTTTGCCCATAGCTATCCCCATGTCATTTATTCCTGGTTTGTCATCTTACTGCTGGTTCTTTTAGCATTCCTTGCAACCAGAAAAATACGTATGATCCCCGCCAAAGGACAGAGCTTTTTTGAGATTGTCGTTTCCGGGATGGAAGAATTTATGGTCGACATTACCGGGGAGGAGGGCCGTTGGTTCTTTCCGCTGATTGCCACGGTATTTATTTATATAGCCACATGCAACCTATTAGGGTTAGTCCCTGGATTTTTCCCTCCCACTGCCAGCATTAACACAACCCTTTCTTGCGCAGTTACAGTGTTTGTGTTCACCCACTACATCGGGATTAAATACCATGGCATCAAATATATAAAACATTTCTTAGGGCCAATTTGGTGGTTGATTCCCATCATCATGCCGATTGAGATTATCAGCCATTTAGCACGGGTATTATCGCTTTCAATCCGGCTGTTTGGTAACATTACTGGCCATGAATTGGTCTTGGGCATCTTATTTTTGCTGGCGGGAGCGTTTTTGGCACCGCTGCCCATAATGGTCATGGGTATTTTCGTAGCGTTTTTGCAGGCGTTTATTTTCTTTCTGCTTTCGATCATGTATTTTAGTGGTGCCATGGAAGAAGCACACTAGAAAAAGTGGCTAAAGCCCGCCCTAAAGGATTGAATAGGGTTAAGGATTTATATTCGCTTTTTATATGTTAGCTCACTTATTAATAGCTTTTAATGGGATAATGGAAGAAGCCCTAAAACAATAATAAAAGGAGGTATTTTATAGTATGGAAGGAATGACGATCCAAATTCAAGCATTGGAGTTCTTTATCGCGTGTGCAACTGCTGCTGGTTTCGGAATTGCAATTGCAGCTTTCGGGTGTGGTATTGCTCAGGGTATTGGGTTGCGCTCCGCTGTTGAAGGCATTGCCAGGAATCCTGAGTCATCGGGTAAGGTTACCGTAACCATGTTGATCGGTCTTGCTCTGATCGAATCCCTCTGTATTTATGCATTGGTCGTGGCCTTGATTCTCATTTTTGCCCATCCGCAGGCGGGTGCAATTGCCGGTTTATTTGCATAAAGTCTGTCTGCATAATTAAAAGAAGCAGGGTTGTATCTGAGAAAGGATACATCCCTGTTTTTTACCAACCTGCATTAATAATGATTTTTTTCTAACAAATTAGTGATGACTATCATTTCCATTTACGCATTTTTTCTTGGATCTGGCGCAGTTCGTATTTTTAGAAACATTTTCTTTAAAAATTCTCCGGTATACGAATTTGTTATTTCCGCGATTTCTTCCGGCGTGCCGCAGCCGACGATAGCCCCCCCATCATCTCCTCCCTCGGGCCCAAGATCGATGATATAGTCAGCGGTCTTAATGACATCCATATTATGCTCGATGACAATCACGGTGTTGCCCCCATCCACCAGTTTGTTGAGAACATTGAGCAATTTGAGGATGTCATCGGCGTGGAGCCCGGTGGTCGGCTCATCAAGAATGTAAACAGTCCTGCCTGTACCCTTTTTGCTGAGCTCGCGCGACAGTTTTACCCGCTGGGCCTCACCACCCGATAAGGTGGTGGCCGGTTGACCAATTTGAATGTATCCCAGGCCGACCTCCACCAGAGTTTGTAGCTTGGATCGTATTTTTGCTATTTTTGAAAAGAATACCAATGTCTGATTGACCGTCATGTCGAGTACTTCAGCAATATTTTTGCCCTTATATCGGGCCTCCAGCGTTTCGCGGTTATAGCGTTTGCCATGACACACATCACAGGTTACATACACGTCCGGCAAAAAATGCATCTCAATTTTTATGATCCCGTCACCTTGACAGGCTTCACAACGTCCCCCTTTGACATTGAAGCTAAAGCGTCCCGGTTTGTAGCCTCGCATCCGTGCCTCCGGGGTTTTCGCAAACAGCTCCCTGATGAAAGTAAAAACTCCGGTATAGGTGCCGGGGTTGGAACGCGGCGTTCGCCCGATGGGTGATTGATCAATGTGAACGACTTTGTCAATATGTTCGATTCCCAAAACAGCGTGGTGATTGCCGGCTGGGATTCTCGCATAATAAAGCTTTTGCCTCAGTGCATTGTGCAGGGTTTCCAATACAAGCGTTGACTTTCCAGAACCCGACACACCGGTGACACAAATAAAACATCCCAGTGGAAAATCCACATCAATATTTTTTAGATTATTTGCCCCCGCCCCCTGGATAACAATTTTTGGTTTTTGATTGGAACGTCGCTTAGCTGGAATGGGTATTTGTTTCCGGCCGGATAAATACTGACCGGTTAATGATCCTTGAGATTTCAAAAGTTCGTTCGGTGCGCCGCAGAATACAATTTGGCCGCCATTTACCCCTGCACCCGGGCCCATATCCACAACGTAATCGGAAGATAAAATGGTTTCTTCATCGTGTTCGACCACAAGTACTGTATTGCCAAGATCACGCATTTGCAGAAGGGTTGCCAAAAGGCGTCGGTTATCCCGCTGATGCAGGCCAATGCTGGGCTCGTCTAAAACGTAAAGCACACCGGTTAGTTTGGACCCGATCTGGGTGGCCAGGCGTATCCGCTGGCCCTCGCCCCCTGATAGCGTCATGGCGGCACGGTCAAGGGTGAGATAGGAAAGACCGACATTTTCAAGAAAACCAAGCCGCTCGATAATTTCTTTCAGAATTCTTCTTGCAATGATTTCTTTTTTTCCGCCCAATTTCAAGTTTTGAAGGAAAGCGCGGGCCTTCGACACCGACAGGGCCGCAATCTGATGGATTGCGCGGTCAGTGACTTTTACGGACCTGCTGGCTTTATTTAACTTTGCCCCGTTGCACGCCGGGCACGGACGAAAGTTCATATATCGCTTAATTTCTTCCCTGATATGGTGAGAATCGGTTTCTCGGTAGCGGCGTTTCAGGTTGGGTATAATCCCTTCATAGGGCTTTTGATACGTGATTCGGCGATTGTTGCGTTCAAAATAAAACGTGATCTGTTCGCTGCCCGAACCGAATAGCAGTGTATTTTTGAATGTTTCGGGCAAGTTCTTATAGGGGGTATAAATATCTGTGCCAAAGTGTCGAGTTAAGGCATCCAGAAATTCAACAAAATGCATACTGTTTCTGTTGGCCCATAGCGTGACAGCGCCTTCTCTTAAAGACAGATCCGGGTTTGGGATAATCAGATCAGGGTCATATTCGGTGACTGACCCTAACCCATCACAATTGGGGCAGGCGCCTTGAGGAGAGTTAAACGAAAAGCTGGCGGGCGTGAATTCCGGATAGCTGATGCCGCAATCGGCGCAGGCGGATCTTTCGCTAAATAAGACCTCCTGTTGCCCTGAGATGTCCACTGCCACCAAGCCGTTGGATTGCGCCATTGCCAATTCTAAAGAGTCGGCCAGCCTATTTTTAATTTTTTCATTTACGATTAAACGGTCTACGACAACATCAATTGTATGTCTTTTGTTTTTATCGAGTTTGGAGATGTCTTCGATATCCAGTGTTTTCCCATCGATGCGAACCCGGGCAAATCCTTCCTTTTTCAAACGACTCAGTAGTTTTTCGTGGGTTCCTTTCTGGGCTGAAACAAGCGGCGCTAAAATAAGGACCCGGGTTCCCTCCGTCAGTGTCATCACATGATCTACGATTTGATCCAGTGTTTGAGAAGTAATCGGTCGACCGCATTGGTAACAATGGGGGGTGCCAACTCTGGCATAGAGAAGACGAAGATAGTCGTATATTTCTGTGACTGTACCGACGGTGGAGCGAGGATTGTGACTGGCAGTTTTTTGTTCGATGGCAATTGCCGGAGACAATCCTTCGATCAGATCGACATCCGGCTTTTCCATGCGCTCTAAAAATTGTCGGGCATACGTTGAAAGCGATTCGACATACCTGCGTTGCCCTTCGGCATAAAGGGTATCAAAAGCAAGGGATGATTTCCCTGAACCGGAAAGGCCGGTGATGACAACGAGTCTGTTTCGGGGGAGCCTGACATCGATATTTTTTAAGTTATGTTGCCGGGCCCCTCGAATAATAATATCATTTGTTGATATGGTTTTTTCGGTCATATCCTATTTTTCAGCTGCGTTATGCATACGAAAAGTGGATGTCTGGTCTTTTGTGCCCTTAAATGATATGCATAAAATCTTTCACATACGCCAAAGGATGAGACGAATTCTTCGGGCAAACTCGATTAGAAAAACTAACCTGCAAATATTAATTTTTACAGGGGATAAAAAATAATTTCAAACAAATTTCACTTGAAGCGATTCCTTTTACTAGAAATATGGCTAAAAAAAATAATTTTCATTTTTTTTTAATTTAAAGATAATAGATGAAAATAGGAGCTTTTAGAAGAATAGTTCATTGTTGATATCTTGCTGACATCGATGGATATGCTTAATATACTTGAAGAAATCTTTATTTTGAAAAAGGTTGTATTTAAGGATACTTGTCAATTGATTTGTTGATTAAATTTGTGAAAACAGATGGATACAAATTGTTTATAACCTGCTTTTCCATAAAATCAAAACCGCCTTTTTCAGGTTTGACACCATCGATTGGATCCTTTAAAAGAAGCACCAGTTTTGCTCAGTGATTTGAATAATTGGAAGTAATCCTGCCAGAGCACTTAACTTCTTTATTTTTTTCCGTTTTTTCTTTATAAGCAACACATAATTTTTTCAATTAGAAGCGTGAGCGTAAAAACCGTCTATGGAAGCTGTCTGGAAGAAGGTTAAGTCCGTAATTAAAAAACGCATTCCCCACCATAGTTTTCGAATGTGGATCGAACCCTTGGAACTTAATAAGGGCAAAGAAGATAGGTGGGAAGTATTGTGTCCCAATTTTTTCTCAAAGAAACGGGTACAAGATCAGTACGGTTCGATGATTGAATCCGAGCTTCAAAAGGCTTTGGGAGAATCATGTCTTTTAGCATTCAACGTTTCCAAGAATAATGGAAACCCCAGATCAAGCAGATCAAGTGAAAAGAAAAACCATCAACTGCCTCTGCCCAATGATGTTGTCCGTCCACATAGTGGGCGATACTTGCGAAAGGATTTCACCTTTGATCATTTTGTGGTGGGTGCCAACAATGACTTTGCCTATTCTGCATCCTTATATCTAGCTTCGCGAAAAGACCCCCAGCAAAACGTCTTATATTTGTTGTCAAAAACCGGGATGGGCAAAAGCCATCTTTCCCAGGCGATTGGCCATCATGTTTTATCGGAATATCCGAATGATCGTGTCTACTATATTACCGCAGAAGACTTCAGCAATGAAATGGTTCATGCTTTTCGACACGATGCGATTGATAAATTCAAGGGAAAATACAGAAATCATTGCGATGTATTGCTTCTTGAGGATGTCCATTATCTCAGCGGAAAGCAACGAACTCAGATAGAACTGGCATTAATCCTTGATGCGCTGCTTGAAGCCGGTAAACGCATCATGTTTTCCAGTTCCTATTTACCGGGCGATATCCCCAAACTAGATGATAAATTAAGATCACGGCTGTCCTATGGGTTAATTTCAACTATAGATTCGCCGAACTTTCGTACACGTGTGCGGATATTACTAAAAAAGGCACTTATTAACGGGTATAAGATACCCGAAAATATCATCGATTATTTAGCTGGTGAACTCACCGAGGATGTCCGACAGCTTGAAAGTGGACTGAATGGGGTGGCAGCAAAATCATCCCTTTTGGGTGTACCGATTGATTTGAGTCTGGCAGAAAGTGTCGTCAAAAATATTGTTCGGCAACGAAAAAGTATCACGATCAATCTCATTAAAAAACTCGTATGTAAATATTATAATGTTTCAATCGAAGAGCTTATGTCGCGTTCTCGAAAACAAAGCCTTGTGCGACCAAGACAAATGGCCATTTACCTCTCGCGGCGCTATACCGACTCGCCGCTTCAGGCCATCGGAAAATCATTTAATCGCTATCATGCCACAGCTCTTCATTCTATAAATTGTATTGAGCGCGGATTAAAAGATAACAGTTCTATCAAGAGGCAGGTGGAATTTTTCCGCCAGAAACTTGAAATCGATAAATATTAAATCAGCAGTCCTCCATTTAATCGCTCATTGTATCTTAAGATACAGATCATCCGAAGAAGCTAATTCCTGTAAAATTTCGATGCGAGCATTTTGATCGCGTTCGATCGCACAGCGGATATTAATGGCACAAAATGTTTTACAGATGAGGTCTTCTAATTTGAAATTGCCGAAACATCCGAGATGATCGGCCACGAGTGAATTATCGACAAATTTTCTTTTCATTCCCCTTCCTTCAGTTGCAATAACGAAAGCATCTCTTTGTGAATGCAACCATTGGTTGCCAGAATCTCTTTAGCATCTATAGCAAAATGTCGGTTTGAAAAATCAGTTACTTGCGCACCGGCCTCAGAAGCAATCAGCGAACCTGCCGCTGTGTCCCACGGCTTTAAGTTTTGTTCCCAATAACCGTCAAATCGTCCGCATGCCACATAACACAGGTCCAGAGCTGCTGACCCCAGTCTCCTGATACCCTGGGAGGCTCGAAGACAATTGGCGTAGCGGGCGATAATGGGATCAAAAATTTCGCGGATGTTATAGGGAAATCCGGTTACCAACAAACTCTCAGAGATTTTGGTTGTCGTTGAGACCCTTATGGGGCTGCTATTGAGTTGAGCACCTTGGCCGCGTACGGCTGAGAAAAGCTCTCCATTGACCGGATTCAGCACAATACCAATAAAGATTTCATCCTTTATGGCAAACGCAATAGAAATAGAGAAGATGGGCAATTGATGCGCAAAGTTTGTGGTGCCGTCAAGGGGGTCAATCAGCCATTTATAATCGCTCACAGCTTTGTTTAAGCCACTTTCCTCTGCCAGAACCGTGTGGTCCGAAAAGGCTGTCTGGATAGTTGCTAAAATTTTTTTTTCAGATTTGATGTCCGCTTCGGTGACCAGATCAATGGCTCCTTTTTTGCCAACTTGAGATATTTTCCCGAACTGACATCGAAGAACATCAGCACCTTTATAGGCTGCCGCGATACCCACCCGTTTTATACGTTCAAGATCCATAAGGGAGATTCTTTATAGCTGTTTTTTTCAGGATGTCAACCTTTTTGAAAGGGATTTATTCCAAAATGGTTCGTGATGGGACGGTCTGGCGGCAGCTCAATGGTTCAATAAGGGTTTCCATCTTTTCAATCAACGGCATCAAGGTGGAGCTATCCTTGGCCGATATGGTCGTTCCGTCCAGTTTGCGGCTTAACCTTTCAATGGTTTCGGGTGCAACCAAATCCATCTTGTTGAGCACCCGGATGCTGGCAGTCTGTCGTAAATGAAGATCGGAGAGAATTCGATCCACTGCTTTTATCTGGTCGACATATTGGGGATTGCTGATATCAATGATATGCAGTAAAAGATCCGCGCTTTCAAGCTCTTCAAGGGTTGCGCGAAAAGCGACCAGCAGGTCTTTGGGAAGGTCCTGTATAAATCCAACGGTATCTGTGATGATAACCTCTATGTCTTTGGGGAATTTTAAACGTCTACTGGACGGATCAAGGGTAGCAAAAAGCCGACTTTCAGCCAGTACGCTGCTTTTGGTCAAGGTGTTTAAAAGGGTTGACTTGCCGGCATTGGTATATCCAATAATGGAAATCACCGGAAGTCCTTTCTTCCGGCGTTGCGCGCGTTGTTGTTTGCGGTGCTTTCTTACCTCAGATAGTGCTTTTTCCAGAGTTGCAATTCGCTCCCGTGCACGTCGTCTGTTGATTTCCAGCTTGGTTTCACCGGGGCCGCGTCCACCAATGCCTCCGGTTAAACGTGACATGGCCGTATTTTTCACAACTAAGCGCGGAAGCAGATATTTAAGCTGCGCAAGCTCAACTTGAAGTTTGCCTTCACGTGTTCGCGCCCGCTGAGCAAATATGTCAAGGATGAGTTGCGTACGATCAATCACTTTTAAATCGATCTGATCCGTTATGGATCTGATCTGGGACGGATTTAATTCTTGATCGAAAATGATGACGGTTGCACCTTCTTGCAGTGCCGTGACGGCCACTTCTTGAAGTTTTCCGCGGCCTATGAGGAGCTTGGAATCCGCTTTACTGCATTGCTGGGTCATCGTTTCCGCAATGTGCAGACCACTGGAAATAGCCAACTGTTTTAATTCGGCCAACGACCGATGGGCTTGCTGGCGAGAATTTGGTGATATACTGATCAGCAATGCACGTTCTCTGAACGCGTTCGCTTGGTGTCCTGAGGTTACTCGCGCCAGCTCGGTTTCAAGGGCCTGTATAAGGGAAAGACAGTCGATATTTAAGTCTCGCGGGTGAAGGCGCGGAAGCATTTGATAGGGTTTGCGTTCTGATCTTTTGGGTAAGATATGCGCGGCCTGGACGTGTTGAGGGCGACCATCTTCATCAGTTATAATCGCCGCCATCATGTCGAGTCTCAACAAGGAAAGATCTGTTAAATCATCATCGGTCAGTGGATCATTTTGCAAGTGCGTATGAATGCACCGCAACCCTTTCAGACGGCCGGAAGCGGCGCGGTAATGCTCAATGGAGGGAATTACAATGCGTTTGTGATCTCCAACGATGACAAAAGCAACTTTACCTTGACGGGATATTAAAAGACCAATCTGACGACGTATCTCATGGGAAAGATGACATAGGTCACGGGCTAGTTCGTAGGAAATTAGAAATGTCGGTGCAATTCGGCGTCGGTATAGATTTTCAAGTCTGCGGATCTGATTTGCTTTGAGACCCGTGGTATTTCCAAAAAGTTTTTTCATCAATGATCAGACACGAACCACGAATCGCTAAAAATTGCTCTCAACCATTTCTTCAGGGGCTATATTTTCAAAGCGTGTATAATTTGCTAAAAAAGTTAAGGCCGCCTCACCTGTAGGCCCGTTTCGTTGTTTGGCCAGGATAATATCGGCTATGCCTTTTTTAGGATTGTTTTGATCGGGATTATATATTTCATCCCTGTAAATAAATGCCACTACATCCGCATCCTGCTCCAGCGCACCGGATTCTCTTAAATCTGAAAGTCTTGGCCGTTTATCGTTGCGTTGTTCGAGCATCCGGTTGAGCTGGGAAAGTGCTAATACCGGTAGATTCAGCTCTTTGGCCAACGCCTTCAGCGCCCGTGAAATTTCAGAGATTTCAAGATCTCTTCGTTCGGCCGTTCCCCTTGCTTGCATAAGCTGCAGATAATCGATAATGATCAGGCCGAGATTTTTGTCCATCTTAAGTCGGCGGGCCTTCGCGCGGATTTCCATAGCTGAAAGGCTGGGTGTATCATCAATGTAAATGGGAGATTCAGATAAAACGCCGGCAGCATCCGTTACGCGGCGCCAGTCTTCCATGCTAAAAAAACCACCTTTTAGGCGTGATGAATCTAACCTTGCTTCAGAACAAAGCATGCGCAGCGATAGTTGTTCTTTTGACATTTCCAACGAGAATATGGCCACCGGTATATTTGTTTCGACCGCTGCATTTCTTGCAATATTTAAGGCTAACGCGGTTTTGCCCATACTGGGGCGCGCAGCCAGAATGATCAGATCTGAATTTTGCAATCCGGAAGTCAGATTATCCAAACGCGTAAAGCCCATCGGGATTCCGGTAACAAGCGACCGATTCCCTTGCTTTTCTTCAAGCGTTTCAATATTACGCAAAATCAATTTGCTGAGGGGATAAAATGATTGTTTGGATTTTTTCTCCGAAATTTCAAAGATAGAAGCCTCGGCAAAGTCGATCACATCATCGACGTCCCCTTCATCTTTAAAGCACCGTTTGGCGATCGCATTGGAGTTTTCTATCAGTCGCCGCAAAGCAGCTTTGTCATGGATGATTTTAGCATAGTGCTGGGCGTTTACCGCTAATGGGACAGCATCAACCAGCCTCGCCAGGTAGCTTGCGCCCCCAATTTTTTCCAAGTTTCCCTTCTCGTTTAAATGATTGGCAAGGGTAACAAGATCGATGGGCTCCCCTCTATCAAACAAATCAATAATGGCGGAAAAAATTTTTTGATGAGCAGTTTTGTAAAAATCCTCTGGTGAGAGAAGTTCGATCACGTCGAGTAAAGCGTTGTTATCAATAAGAATCGCACTGAGCATCGATTGCTCGGCTTCAATGTTTTGAGGGGGAATATGGTAAAGCGATGGATCTTTTTGGGTTTTTATAGACCGCTCGTCCATGGTGTTTACCTTTTGCGAAGCTTTTTTATTCTGGGACGACCTCAATAGTTATTTCAGGCTCCACTTGCTTATAAACGCGGATCGGAATTTTATAAGTGCCCAGTGCTTTAATGGGTTCTGTTAACAACACCATTCGTTTTTCTACAACGATATCCTGATCAGACAACGCATCGAGGACATCCCGTACCGAGACGGAGCCGTAAAGACGATCTTCCTCGCTGACTTTTGCTGCAATTTTACAGACCACACCTTCAAGTTTTTGAGCCATCTCCTCGGCCACTTTTCGCTCTTTGGCGATTTGAAGTTCAAATTTGGTTTTTTCCTGTTCCAGCATTCGGCGGTTTTGCGGCGTTGCCAGTACGGCCTTTTTTTGAGGAAATAGATAGTTGCGAGCATAACCATCAGCAACCGTTACTTCGGTTCCGATGATACCGAGGGAATCGATGGTCTCTTTCAGAATAACTTTCATTTTTTCAACCTTATGTGGGAAGTTTAGGTTTATTTTTATTAATTAAATTCAACTGACCCGACATAGGGCAACAGCGCAATGGTACGGGCCCTCTTAATGGCATGGGTCAGTTCACGCTGGTGTTTTGCACAACATCCAGAAATTCGTCTCGGAATGATTTTACCGCGCTCGGTAAGAAAATATCTCAACGCTTTAGGGTCTTTATAGTTAATAGCGATGCTTGTATCCGCACAAAAACGACAAGTCTTGCGGCGATGATACACTCTTTTTTTTCTTTTTCTGGATCTGTCTTGATTTGGGGTTGCAGGCATCTTATTTAGCCTCCTCCTCTTTAGCCTCCTCCTCACTTTCAATTGGGGGTATTTCGTCTTCTACTATTTCAATTTCATGAGTTTCGGATGCTTTTGTTTCGTTAATTTCCTCGGTTTTGGCTGCTTCGGTTTTAGCTTTGGCGATTTCTTCATTGATGCTGTCGATGTCTGGGTTGGTGTCGGTTAAAACGGTCATATATTTGAGAACCTGATCATCAATCCGGAAAAACCGCTCCATTTCATCAACCACAGTGCCTGTTGCGCAGAAATCGACGCGGATATAATAGCCGCGTTCTTTCTTTTTAATTTCATAGGCGAGCTGTCTATCACCCCATTCATCAATAAAGGCTAGAAGACCTCCCTGTTGTGAAATCTGTTCTTTTACTCTATCCAATACCACAGATCGTTGATCTTCAGAAAGATCAGGATCAAGAATAATAAATGTTTCGTACCTTCGCATATACCCTCCTTATGGATAATAAAGCCCCGGCAATCAACCAGAGCAAGGATAGGTGATTCATCACCTCACTGATTAAAAAATCTATTTAAATATCACCAATATTTAAACAATGTCAAGATGATTTTTAGTTTATTGATTTAATTAAAAGCGGCTTTATAAGCAATAGGAAGAAAATAGTCAATGGAAACCCTGGATGTCAGATTGTCTCAGATTTTTTGAAATATGGATAGGATATTAAAATTTTCAACTTAAAAAGCCTGACCGGAATGATCGGGGTTTTTTATTGCAATTTGATGATATCTGCAATATCGATGAATTACGGCACCTCAATTTATCACCATTTGAGTCAAAAAGGATGAGAGATGAAAATAGTAAAGAGGGTTGTTTATGGTTTTGCGTATTTTTATAGCAATAATTGTCCTTTATCTATCATTGGAATCCATTGTCATGAAAAAATCTTGGCATAAATATTTTCTTTATTTAATTAGGTAAGGTACCTAACGGCCAACATTAGGAGGTAGCCATGAAAATGTTCAGCACTTTTGAAGCAGCCAAGATACTTAAAATCGATATTACCCGCTTTCATGAATGGCTGAAACGTGATTATATTCCATTAGGAGAGGGACAGAAAGCCAAGGGGCGGGGAACAAAGACAGCATTTTATGACGAAGACTTGTACAGGATTAAGACCTTTGAACTTCTTATAGGGGTTGGAATCAAGCGGGAATTTGCTTCCGACTATATTAAATACCTTCACGGCAGCAATAGAAAAAGACCTAAAGATTTTAATTGGGAAAAATATTATCTGAAATATGAAAAAAGCAGCGATGGTCATATAGTGATGGGCTTAGAAACAAAGAGATACAAGGGCAAGGACTATTTAGAAAATCCCCTAATCCAATTCACAATTAATTTGAAAGAGGTCGCAAAATCAGTCGATAAAAATATTCAGGATAATAAAAACGCATAATTTTTTTATGCCTAGTATTGGGTAATGTGCCTAACATAATTAAAGAGCAAAAGTCAGAAATCGAATATTACAAGAGAAAAATGAAAAAAGGGCGGCCCAAAATGAACCGCCCGCTTAGAGGGAAGAGAACAAGGTAAGACTTGTTCCCGGGGCGCCATTTTAACTATCGGCAATTGATGGGAAATCTTTAGATATTGCATCCTATTTTTATAAATTTTATTGGCGTTCAGTCTAAGGGTTCGTAACTGATGTTTTTTTGTACGAATAAACAAAATTCGTATCTACGTCACCGCCGCCTGGGTCTCCATCGGTCCCATATTTTAATATAAGTGCCAATTCGATTTTTTTTGCGGATGCTAAGGACTCAGCTTTTCGATAAATATACCAATGATCTTTTTCCGGAACGCCATGGTCACCAAACAATCTGGATTGAATATCCGAAGTAATTCCGGAATACCAAGTATCGAATGTGCCGCCTTCTGAGCGAATAAAGGCCACGATTGCATTTAAAATAGATCGTTCACTTTTAGGCATAGTTGATGAATCTTCTTTGAAATAAAAAAATTTGCCGCCCCCTAAACGCAGAAATGGCGCATCAACCAACCACTGTTGTATCCTTTGAACCACAGAATTTCTTAGACAAGCACCTTCATCTTGCCTGTCAGGGGTCGTTATAAATCCTTATAAAAAATTCGTTAATAATACGTGGCTTATTGATCATTGTTTCCCGCTATTATAGATTTGGTCCATAAAGTTTTGTGCAAATCAAATGCCAACTTCGTTTGATAAAATTGTCGATATATATCAATAAGATAAATATGAGGCTAGATTTTAAAAACTAAATCCTTGACTAATTCCGACAGCTTTTTGACATAAGATGTCAATGACGATCCATAACTGATATCCAGACTAAGACATCTTCACTTAAGATGTTTTGCCAAAAAATTGTTGACCTTGATGGTTGCATCCTGGGTAGCTATTGGATCGTGA
>Ga0209536_100001255_pt1 | contig 41964 bp, 40 predicted proteins | sample DeeMarSeWOR28_12_FD_187461 | JGI IMG/M metagenome (GOLD analysis project Ga0209536, IMG submission 187461) | Marine sediment microbial communities from White Oak River estuary, North Carolina - WOR-2-8_12 (SPAdes) (version 2) | ecosystem: Environmental > Aquatic > Marine > Intertidal zone >...
TCGTCGGGGCCGGCACGTTGCCGACGGTCTTCGACGAGCCGCATCAAGCGCCGCGCCGTGCCGGCCATCACGCGGGCCACATCTTCCGTCTCCGGTGGCGGCAGCGGCAGGAACGGCCCCGGAGAGTGAGCCGGGCCCGCGTAGACTCCGTCGAGCATCAGGCTGTGGAAGTGCGGCGTGAGGTTGAGCGCTGACCCGAAGCGCTGGATGAACGTCACCGCCGCACACTGCCCATTGCGAATGCCGTGGACCTGCTTTGCACGGCGCCTCTGATCGGCGAACACGCTGCGCAGGAACGCTCGCAGCACGGCACTCGTCAGCTTCGCGTTCCAGGCGCAAGGCAATCGCAGCGGGTACGGCAGCGCGAACACCCACTGGCGGATGGGAACCTCGGGCAGAACCCGCTCGACGAGGTGAGCGGCCGTATCCGCCATGCGCCGACCGCCGCACGAAGGGCAGAGGCCGCGGCCCTTGCACGAGAACCCGACGACGCGGTCGCAGCCGCAGTCGTCGCAGTGCACGCGCAGGAAGCCGTTCGCGAGGATGCCGCAGTCGAGATAGGCGCGGATCTCGCGCTCGACGAACCGCGCCACGGGCGCTCCCGACTCGCGTGCGCGGGCGAGGAAGGACTCGAGCTCTTCGCGGACGACCTGGTGGAGGAGCGTCTTGTCGGGCTCGTGGCGTTCGTACCCGGGCACGCGGTCCCGCACCGGGACCGGACTCGGGGAAGGTACGCCAGATGCAGACGAGCGTCAGTCGAACGCGAGAACGAAACGGGGATCACGAGGGATCAAGAAGGATCAGATCTGCTTGCATCGGGGGTGCCTGGAACAGGTCGTAACACCCAGAAATGACTCGCGAAAGACGCTCCACCCCGAAACGACTTTCAAGACCGCCGCCTTCGACCGCTCGGCCACCTCTCCGCATGAGAAGATCGAGCAGCTGGAGCCTATCTCGGGCGGAATGTATCCAGCAACCATCCACCGCGCGGATCAGACGCCCGTCTCGTGTCTCAGATCGCGGCGTGGATGCCGTCGAAGAACTGCCACCAGGCGTCGAGCGAGTGCTGCAAGGCGTCGCGCACGCGCGCCTGGATCGCGGCGTCGGTAGCAAAGCGCACGACGATGTTGTCGCCCACGTCGCTGTGGTCCGCGTCGGCCATCTCGTGGAGGTCCCAGAACTCGACCGCCTCCCTGGAGAGGCCGTAGTTCTCCTGGAGCCTGCGGGCCATGGGGCCGAAGGCGCCGGGCACCTGTCCCTCGGCAGCGAGGTTGATCGCCGCCGCGCCCTCGATGAAAGAGCGCTGCTTGGTCGAAAGCTCGAACCAGTCGATCAGCGCGCGGGTCGCGGGCAGCGGCTGGCCATCGACCATCTCGGCCCGCGACAGACCCACCGCCTCTCCGAAGCGGATGAAGAGCTCGGGGTGGGGCTGGTTGCAGCCGGAAATTCGCCCGGTCTCCTCCTCGTAGACGTTCTCCGCCAGCTGCATGCGCTCCTCGGGGAACGGGCAGTTGGCGTGCATCGCGCTCACCGCGCGCGGGAACTCGCGTACCTGCAGGAAGAACTGGACGGCGAAGAGCTTCAGCTGTTCGCCGCTGAGCTTGCCGTCGGCGATCTCGTGCCAGAGGGGGTGGCCGCCGAAGGTCCGTCGCGCCTCGATTCGGGCCTCGAGATCCTGGATGAAGGCTTTGGGGGCCAACGCCTCGTTCATGCCTCTCGCCTCCTTCGCTGCCTCGAACGGGTGAGAGTCTGGTTCCCGAAGTCGGACCTCCCGATTCTACCACCTCGCGAAAAGGCGGTGCGCCCCGCGATGGATTCTGCATGAAGGTTCGAATCGCCAACGCGATCGAACATGGCGACCTCGCGGAACTCGTGGAGCCCGCGCATGTGCCTGGCGAGACATCGCTCTCCTGGGTCGCCGGCTACAAGCTCTACGAGCGCTAAGCTGACCGTGGTGCTGCAGCCGCTCTTCCGGCGCTTCGAAGAAGCGATTCCGCGGCGTCTCCAGGAGGCGCGAAGGGCCCTCGGGGACCAATGGGAAGGAATCCGTCAGCGCCATGCGGACGGGGCCGCGGTCCCGCAGAATTTCCGGGAGCCGCGATCGCGTCCGTATCGTTGAGGATTCCGTCACCGGATGCGGGTCTTCGAAGGGCCGCAACTCAGCTCGCAACCTATCGAATCCTAGAGAGCCTTTCTGGAGACGGCGGGAGACCAACTTGAACGACATGGAGATCCCCGAAGGCCTCGAAGCAGTCTCGCCCGAGTGGCTGAGCGCCGCGGTCCAGGGTGTGGCGCCGGGCGCCCGCGCGAGGTCGGTCGAGGTCGTCGACGTCCACAGCGGCACCACGGGGCGCGCGCGGCTCGCCGTGACGTGGGAGCGGGGCGATCTTCCGAGCGCGGTCTTCGTGAAGCTTCCGCCGACCGAGGCGCTCCAGCGGACCATGGTCGTGGAGACGGGCATGGGAGCCCGGGAGGCCCGCTTCTATCGGGAGGTCGCAAGGACGCTTCCGGTGCGCGTGCCGCGGGCGCTCGGCTCCTGGTGGACCGAGGACCGACGTGCCTACCTGATGCTGTTGGAGGATCTGACGAGCTCGGGGTGCGCGTTCCCGGAGTTTACTAGCGGCGCCGACCTCGCCGTGGTGCGCAGCGCCCTCGAGGGGCTCGCGCGGCTCCATGCGGCCTTCTGGGCGTCGCCGCGCTTCGACACCGACCTCGCCTGGATCGATCCGCCCATGCACAGCGAGATGGGCCCGCAGCTCGTCGCCCGGGGCGTGGCGCAGTTCGGCTCCGACCAACCCGACGCCTTCCACGCCATGGCCGATCTCTACACCCGGCACGGCAACGCCTTCGCCCGGCGGCTCGCCGCCGGGCCCCGCACCCTGATGCACGGCGACCCGCACCTCGGGAACCTCTTCCTCGACGGCCAGACCGTGGGCTTCCTCGACTGGGCCTGCGTCTGCCGCGGCCCCGGGTTGCGCGACGTAGCCTACCTCCTGTGCGCTTCGGTGGAGACGGACCTGCGACGCGCCGAGGAGGAGGCCCTGCTGCGCGGCTACCTGGAGGCCCTGGCGACCGCCGGCGCGCCCGCGCCGGGCTTCGACGACGCCTGGCGCGAGTACCGCTGCTTCGCCGCCGCCGGCTGGGTGGCGTCGGTGGCGACCTTCGCCCTCGGCGACGCCCTCCAGAGCGCCGAGGTCGGCCGGCGCGCAGTGGCGCGCGCGAACGCGGCCATCGCCGACCTCGGAACCCCGGCGCTGATTCGCTCCGACCTGGGCCTCGGCGGATAGCCATCACCGGCGACTGTAAAGGAGAGACCTCATGGCGACCGACTCCTCCCCCTACGTCTGCATCACCTCAGACACCCACGCGGGCGCCGCCATCGACACCTATCGCGAGTACCTCGACCCCTCCCATCGCGACGACTTCGATGCCTGGCGAGGCGCCTACAAGAACCCGTCGAAGAAGCACATCGGGGGCAAGAAGACGAAGAACTGGGACTCGGCCGAGCGCCTGGCCGATCTCCAGGGCGACGGCGTCGTGGCAGAGGTGATCTTTCCGAACACGGTGCCGCCCTTCTACAAGAGCGCGTTCCACATCTCGCCGCCGCCGCGGCCCGAGGAGTACCCGCGCGCCCTCGCCGGCACGCGGGCCCACAACCGCTGGCTCGCCGAGTTCTGCGCCGAGGCGCCCGAGCGCCGTGCGGGCATCGGCCTCATCCATCTGAACGACGTCGACGACGCCATCGAGGACGTGAAGTGGATCGCAGAGAACGGTCTGCGCGGCGGCGTCCTGCTGCCGCTTCCCTCGCCCAGCGAGCACTGGCTGCACCCGCTCAACCACCCCGACTACGATCGGCTCTGGGCCGTGATCCAGGACTGCGACCTCGTGATGAACCAGCACTCGGGCCAGGGATCGCCGGAGTACTGCCACGGCCAGGGCTCGAAGGCGCTGTGGGCCATGGAGATGCCCTTCTACGTCCAGCGCGGCTACACGTGCCTCATCATGGGCGGAGTCTTCGAGCGTTTCCCGAAGCTCCGGTTCATCCTGACCGAGTCGGGCTGCGCGTGGGCGCCGAAGCTGATGCGGCAGATGGACATGATGTACATGGCGTGGAAGGCGGGGGCGATCGGCGAGATCGACACCTCGAAGGATCCGGCGCTGAGAGAGCTGCCGAGCTTCTACGCCAGGCGCAACTGCTGGTACGGCGCGAGCTTCCCGGGACCCCGCGAGATCGAGGGTCGCGAGATCGTGGGCAAGGACAAGATCCTCTGGGGCAACGACTATCCCCACTACGAGGGCTGCTACCCCTACTCGCGCGAGAACATGCGCTTCGCCTTCGCGGACGTGCCGGAGTCGGAGGTGCGCATGATGCTGGGCGAGAACGCCGCGCAGCTCTACGGCTTCGATCTCGAGGCGCTGCGACCGGCTGCGGACGAGGCCAACATCACGCCCGAGCTCGTGGCGACACCGCTCGAAGAGATCCCGGCCGACTCGACGTGCCTCGTCTTCCAGCGCGCGCGCGCCGAGCGGGCAATGAAGGGCGCGAAGGCCTAGGCCCCTCCTTCCGCGGGCCGAGGGAGGCGATCGCCTGGTGCGACCGCATCCTGGAGCCCCGCTCGTGGTGGTGCAGCAGCTCTGCAGCCGGGCGGACGGGCACCAGGTGCCGGGCAAGCCCAAAGTGGGCTACACGCAGCTCTACGGCGCGCCCGTGGTGGCGGATGTCTCGATCCCCCCCGCGTGAAGGAACCCGGAGCGGACGAGATCGCTTCCGCCGGATCGCAAGCCGCCGATATCCAGCAAGGAGAATCATCTGTGGCCGACTTCAGCCAGCCCGAGGGCCGTCTGTTCATCGACGGTGAGTTTCGCGACGCGCGCTCCGGCGACGTCTACGACAACGTGAATCCCGCCACCGAGGAGGTGATCGGCCAGGTCGCGGATGCCGACGCAGCCGACATGGATGCGGCCATCGCCGCCGCCCGCCGCGCCTTCGACGAGACGAGCTGGGCGACCGACCGCGCCCTGCGCAAGCGCTGCCTGGTGCAGCTCCGCGAGGGGCTCGAGAAGGAGAAGGAGAACCTGCGCCGGCAGACCGTGGCCGAAGTGGGTGCGCCGCTCCAGCTCACCTACGCGGTGCAGGGCGACTCGGTGATCGCGGACCTGGCCTGGGTGACGGAGCTGATCGACCGCTTCGAATGGACGCGCGAGCTGCCGGTCCACGAGTTCTTCGGAATGAAGAGCCGCCGCCAGGTCTGGAAGGAGCCGGTGGGCGTCGTCGGCGCCATCACCCCCTGGAACTTCCCGCTGCAGGTGAACCTCGCGAAGGTCGGCCCCGCCCTGGCGGCGGGGAACGCCGTCGTGCTGAAGCCCGCGCCGGATACGCCCTGGAACGCGTCGTTCATCGCCAAAGCGGTGGCCGAGTACACGGACATCCCGCCCGGTATCTTCAACGTGGTCTCCTCCGCCGACCCGGCGACGGTGGGCGAGGTGCTGACCAGCGACCCCCGAGTGGACCTCGTGACCTTCACCGGCTCGACGGCGGTGGGCCGGCGCATCATGGCGGCCGCCTCGGATACGTTGAAGAAGGTCTTCCTCGAGCTCGGCGGGAAGTCGGCCAACATCATTCTCGACGATGCGGACCTCGCGGCGGCGTGCGGCTTCGCGGGGAGCGTGTGCTACCACGCCGGTCAGGGCTGCGCGATCTCGACGCGCCTGCTCCTGCCGCGATCGCGTTACGAAGAAGGCGTCGAGCTGGCGAAGGCCTCCTTCGAAGCGGTGAAGTACGGCGATCCGGCGGACATCCAGAACTCGATGGGCCCCTTGATCAACGCCCGTCAGCGAGAGCGGGTCCTCTGCTACGTCGAGAAGGGGATCTCCGAGGGCGCGCGGCTGGTGACCGGTGGCAAGCGCCCGGCGCACCTGTCCAAGGGCTACTACGTGGAGCCCACGCTCTTTGCCGACGTGGACAACGCGATGACCATCGCCCAGGAGGAGATCTTCGGCCCGGTGCTGGCGGTGATCCCCTTCGACGACGACGATGACGCCGTCCGCATCGCCAACGACTCGATCTACGGGCTCTCGGGCGGGATCATGTCGGGCTCGGAGGAGCGGGCGCTGGCCCTGGCCCGGCGCATCCGCACGGGTACTCTCGCGGTGAATGGCGGCTTGTGGTTCGGACCCGACGCGCCCTTCGGTGGCTACAAGCAGAGCGGGGTGGGTCGCGAGATGGGTATCGAGGGCTTCGCCGAGTACCTGGAGACGAAGACCATCGGCCTGCCGGCGTGATTCCAGAGGAGATGAGACCTCACGTCGGGGGCGAGGGGAATGCAAGCGGGGATCGAGGTCCACGGGCGCGGCGTCCGGAGCTCTCGGGATCCAGGCACCGGAAGGTGTGATGCGGAACCTGAGGCCGGAACGACTAAGATAGTGCCGGTCCTCGCGCCGGAGAATGCCTCGGGCGTAGGCGAGGTCGGATCCGGATCCAGTCGAACGACGAGGACGACTGGCGAGGCCAGCCCCGCTGCCCGGGCCGTGCATCGATCGAACCCGCTGGAGAATGCCATGACCGCGAAGCCCCTCCTCCTGGTTGTCCTCGCCCTCGCCGCGTTCGTCGCGGGCTGTGCCGGGCCGTGCGTCCTTCTGCCCGGTGGCGCCCTGGATGGCCCGACGGCCGACCCTCCGGAGAGCTGGGCGTTCACCGACGAGGTGGACACCGTACAGCTCGAGACCCGCCCCGCAGATCCCTACTCCGTGAACATCTGGGTGATCGCCCTGGGCGACGATCTCTACGTTCACGCGGGCGCCAACCGCAGCGCCTGGGTCGAGAACATGGAGGCAGACCCGAACGTCCGGCTCCGCATCGACGACTCGATCTACGAGCTCATCGCTTCGCGCGTCGAGGACCAGGCGGAGTTCGATCGCTTCAGCGATGCCTACGAGCGGAAGTACGAGCGCCGACCGCGCAACGAGGATGTCGCCGAGGCCTATCTCTTCCGGCTCGCGACGCGCTGAGGGAGGCGGGAGCGGAATCGTCAAGGAAGGGCAGGTGATGAGTCCCGTCGTCGAGGTGAGCGGGCGCGAGCGGCCTCAATCACCCGACCACAGCGTCGAGTCCCACTGCAGACCGAGATAGGCGTACCAGCGAGCGCGTCCGTCATCCCGCCAGCTGTAGCCCGGTCCCGCGGCCGCTAGCAGGTGCGGGCCCAGGGGCGTCATCCAGTCGAAGCCGAGATTGAAGCCGGCAGCCTCCTCGTGATCCGCCCCCAGCGCTCCGCCCCAGAGCTCCGCCAGGAGCGTCAGCGAATCGGAAGCCGCGAAGCCGCCATGGAGCGCGCCGAAGAGCAGGTCGGGCCCGTCGCTGTCGATCGCGTAGCCGGCGTTCACTCCCGCGTAGAAGCGGGCCCAGTCGTACTCGAGCTCGACCGGCAGGACGACGACGGCCTCATCGGCGATGGAGGATGGTGTCAGGGTCAGGGCGGGCGAAAACGAAGCGTTCCAGCGCTCGCTCGCGACCGGCTGCCACTTGACTCCGATCGAGCCCGCGCCATCGGTATCCGGCTCGTGGCCCGACTCGAAGGTATGGTCGGCTGACATGACCAGCGTGAGGTCCACACCTTCGATGACGCCGAGGGTCAGGTCCAGGATGGGGGCAGAGAGGATCTGCGTGTCCCGATCCCCCAGCCCGGAGATCGCAAGGATCGCCTCGGTCTTACCTGGGCCGATCGTGTGCGGATCGTCCGCGAGCAGGGGCGGTCCGGCTCGAACGCCTTCGGCAGCGATCGCGAGCGCTGCGATCAACGCGCGAGCCCCGGCCCTCACGTTCGAAGCGGATGGGCCCGTCCCTCGTGCCTGCTCAACGATCGTCCAGGGAAACCCAGGGGCGCCTGGTCTCTCCGCTGTAGATCTGGCGGGGGCGACTGATCCGCGCGCCCGGCGCGTTCCGCTGCTCCAGCCAGTGCGCGACCCAACCCGGCAGTCGCCCGAGGGCGAACATCACCGTGAACATGTCCGTCGGGATGCCCATCGCCCGGTAGAGGATCCCACTGTAGAAATCGACGTTCGGGTAGAGCTTGCGCTCGACGAAGTAGTCGTCGGCCAGGGCCACCTCCTCGAGCTGCTTCGCGATCTCGAGAAGGGGATCGTCCACGCCGAGCTTCGCGAGCACGCCGTCCGCCGCCTGCTTCAGGATGCGGGCTCGCGGATCGAAGTTCTTGTAGACGCGGTGCCCGAAGCCCATGAGCTTGAAGTCCGAGTCCTTCGACTTCGTCATGTCTACGTACTTCTGGTAGTTCGCGCCGTCGTCCTGGATGCGCTGAAGCATCTCGATGACAGCCTGGTTCGCCCCACCGTGCAGGGGCCCCCAGAGAGCGGAGACGCCCGCAGAGATCGATGCAAAGAGGTTCGCCCCCCCGCTACCGACCGTGCGAACCGTGGTGGTGCTGCAGTTCTGCTCGTGGTCGGCGTGGAGGATCAGGAGCTTGTTGAGAGCATCTCGCACGACCGGCTCGATGTGATACGGCTCGGCGGGAACGGCAAACATCATGAGAAGGAAGTTCTCGAGATACGAGTGATCGTTGCGAGGATAGATGAAGGGCTGCCCGATCGACTTCTTGTAGGCAAACGCCGCCAGCGTCTTCGCCTTCGCGAGCAGACGGATGATGTTGAGATCGATCTCCTCGGGCGTTTCCTGCTCCGGATAGTAGGCGGAGAGCGAGGCGATCATCGCCGAGAGAATGACCATCGGGTGCGCCGAGGGAGGGAAGCCCTCGAAGAACTTCTTCATGTCCTCGTGCACCAGCGAGTGGCGCGTGAGCCGCGTGCGAAAGCTCTCTCTCTGCGGCCGGGTCGGCAGCTCGCCGTAGATCAGCAGATGGCAGACCTCGGGAAAGCTCGCGTTCTCGGCCAGGTCCGCGATGTCGTAGCCGCGGTAGCGGAGGATCCCCTGCTCGCCATCGATGAAGGTGATCGCGCTCTCGCACGCACCCGTGTTCGCAAAGGACGGATCGAGCGTGATGGCCCCCGTCTTGGGGCGGAGCGCCGAGATGTCGATCCCGACCTCCCCCTCGCTGCCGACCAGGACCGGCAGCTCCGTCTCTTTTCCGTCCAGTACCAGCTTTGCTTTGCTCGTCATGGGCCAAAAGGTGACATACGCGAGGCCGGAGAACCAGCGTCGGGCGGCACTCCCACCAGTCCTCCACACGGGCAAGCTCGCGCCGGGCGACCCCCGCCACAACGCCTCGACGAGCGAGCGCGCCGGAAGCGGCCCGGACCGGCCGCTGCCTAGCGACCTGCGGAGGTGGCGCCTTCGAGCCGGGCGAGAGCCTCGCTCTCGCGCTGTATCCGGATCCAGCGAAAGGGGGACAGGATCTGCGCCCACCAGGTCATGGGAAAGCCCGGGAGGCCGGAGATACCGATCTCCTCGGGTGGCTCGCGGTCTTCGGGCAGGAAGCGCGTGCCGAAGAGGGTGTCCCACACGATCACGGTCTGACCGTAGTTGTGATTGGCTTCGTCCAGGGTCTTCGAGTGATGCCAGCGGTGCAGCTCGGCCATGCTGAAGAAGTGATTGAGCGGCCCGAGGCGCAGCTGGAGGTTCGCGTGCTGAAAGATCCCGTGTACCGCCGTCACCAGGGTGAAGAGCGCCAGCACGTCGACGCCGCAGCCGAGCACGACGAGCAGGCCGTAGGACGGGACGAAGGTGAGCAGGGTATCGACCGGGTGGAAGCGGCCGGCGTTCAGCCAGTACAGCCGCGGTGCACTGTGATGTGTGGCGTGGAAGCGCCAGAGCCCCTCCCATTCGTGCTCCCAGCGGTGGACCCAGTAGCCGGGGAGCTCCCCCACGACGAGCGCGAGCGCCAGCTGGGCCACCAACGGCCATGCGCTCGGCCACAGACCGACGCCGACTTCGGTCGACAGCCAGCCGCCGAGGGACACTCCGCCCGCCAGCACGAAGGGCGTCGCCAGCGCGATCAGGATTCCGATGGTGACGCTGTGAGTCGCGTCGACGCGAACGTCCCGCCGCGGCCGATTCCACGACCGATGATGGGGATAGACGTGCTCCAGCACGGCCACGACGGCGAAAGCGGCGAGCTGCGGAAGCAGGATCGATTCGGCGGCCGGCGTGCCGTTGCTCCGGGAGACCAGTGCCCAGGCGACCGAGCCGGTCATCACCAGCGGGAACACCGTCCATTCGAAGGCCGCGGGTGCGGTTCGGCGCTCGCTCATCGCCTCGAGGCCTTCCCGGAGTCTGCGTCTCGCCGCCGGGCTACGCGTCGGGTCCCAGCGCCAGCGACACCTGCTTCAGGTCCACGTCGGACGGGAGCACCGCCAGGACGGGGGTGTGAAGACCGTTGTCCACGTAGCGCTGGACGTGCTCGCGGCACGCCTCCGGCGAGCCGTGGATGATGAGATCGTCCACCACATGATCGGGAATCGCCTCGACGGCGGTCTTCCGATCGCCCGTCTTCCAGGCCTCCCACATGGCCTTCAGCTCGTCGCCCCTGCCGAGCCACTCGTGGAATGCGGCGTACACCGGCACGTTCAGGTAGGCCGCGATGGCGCGCCGCGCGATGACGTTCACGAGATCCTTGTTCGTGCTTGGGATGACGAAGAGGCGCGCGACGAGCTCCTTGCCCTCGCCACCCGCGTGCACGTAGGGGGCCACGGTCTTCACGTCCTCGGCCGAGAGCCAGTTCAGGATCGCGCCATCGCTCTCCCGCCCGGCCAGGCCCAGCATGCCCTTGCGCAGCGCGGCAATCATGATCTTCGGCTTCTCGGCGGGGAGTCGACCCAGTCGGTAGCTCTTCACCGAGAAGGTCTCGTAGTCCTCGGTGATCTTCTCGCCCTCGAGCGCCCGGGCGAGGAATCTCACCGTATCCCGCACGCGTTGATAGGGCTTCTCGAAGGCCATGCCATTCCAGCGCTCGACGATCACGTCCGAGGAGGAGCCGATCCCGATCACGCACCGGCCCGGCGCCGCCTCGGCCAGGGAGGAGGCGCAGCTCGCCAGCGTTCCGGCTCCGCGCGTGTAGGCGGGGATGATCGCCGTTCCGACCCTCGCGGAAGGGGCCCAGCTCGCGGCGAGGACCAGGGGCGTGAAACCGTCGCTTCCGCCGGACTCGGCGGACCAGAAGTCGGTATAGCCGCGATCGGCGAGCTCCCTCACCCAGTCCACCTGGTCGAGGAGCGGGACTCCATCGAAGGGAATCGTCATCCCATAGCGCTTCATCCGACCACTCCTCGTTCTCCGGCGGCGTCGAGCGGGTCCCCGACGATGACTGTATTGTGGACCTCGCCGAGACGGGGCGCCAGACACCGCGATGAAGCCAGAGCGTTGGCGCGAGCCCGGAGGACCGGATGATCCGAAACGAGTGGCTGGAGCAGATCCACGAGCCCATCCTCGAGCCCGACCGTCCCATCTGCGACCCCCACCACCATCTCTGGGATCACGCCGAGAGCCGCTACCTGCTGGACGAGCTGCTGGCCGATACGCGCAGCGGCCACAACGTCGTCTCCACCGTCTTCGTCGAGTGCTCGGCCATGTTTCGCGCCGACGGCCCCGCGCCCCTGAGACCCGTCGGAGAGACGGAGTTCGTGAACGGCGTCGCCGCGATGACGGCCAGCGGCGGCTACGGGGAGATCCGCGCGTGCGCCGGAATCGTCGGCTTCGCGGACCTCAACCTGGGACGGCGGGTCGGGGAGGTGCTGGACGCCCACGTGCGGGCGAGCCCGCGCTTCCGCGGGATCCGCCACGCCGCCGGCTGGGACGCCAGCGACGAGGTCCGAAACTCCCATTCACAGCCCTTCCGGGGCATGCTCTCGGACGAGCGCTTCCGAGAGGGCTTTGCGGAGCTGGGCCCGCGCGAGCTCTCCTTCGACGCATGGCTCTATCACCCCCAGATCCACGAGCTGACGGAGCTGGCCCGGGCGTTTCCCGGGACGACGATCGTGCTCGACCACTTCGGGGGCCCGCTCGGCATCGGCCCCTACGAGGGGAAACGAGAGGCGATCTTCGCGCAGTGGCGACGTGACGTCGCGGAGCTGGCCCGCTGCGACAACGTCTTCGCCAAGCTCGGCGGTCTCGTCATGCCGATCAACGGCTTCGGCTTCCACGGGCGCGCGCGACCCGCCACCTCCGACGAGATCGTGGAGGCAACCTCGGCCTACCACCGCCACGCGATCGAGTCCTTCGGTCCCGACCGCTGCATGTTCGAGAGCAACTTCCCGGTGGACAAGCAGAGCTGCTCCTACGCGATCCTTTGGAACGCCTTCAAGAAGATGGTCGCGAACGCGTCGGAGGCCGAGAAGTCGGCGCTCTTCCACGACACCGCGGTGAGGGTCTACCGGCTCTAGGGATGGCGCGCGCGATCGCGGCTACCTCGAGCGATCACGGGCCGCTGAAGGTCTTGCCCATCTCCGGCCGCGCCAGGTAGCTCCCCTTCGGGTCGTAGTCCCGGGCGCCGTCTTCCACCCAGCGGGCGAGCTCGGCACGACCCACCACGAACCAGTGCACCTCGTCGGGCCCATCGGCCAGCCGCAGGGTCCGCTGTGACGTGTACATGTCGGCGAGGGGCGTCCACTGAGAGACCCCCGTGGCCCCGTGAACCTGGATCGCCTCGTCGATGATCTTGCAGACGCGCTCGGGAACCATCGCCTTCACGGCGCTCACCCAGACCCGCGCCTCGGCGTTGCCCAGCACGTCCATCGCCTTGGCGGCCTTCAGGACCATCATCCGCATGGCTTCGATCTCGATGCGCGCCTTCGCAACGGTCTCGATGTTCCTTCCGAGATTCGCGATGGGCTTCCCGAAGGCCTCGCGGGACAGCCCGCGCTTCGCCATCAGCTCGATGGCGCGCTCGGCGGCGCCGATCGAGCGCATGCAGTGATGGATGCGCCCCGGCCCCAGTCGCACCTGGGAGATCTCGAAGCCCCGGCCTTCGCCGAGGAGGATGTTCTCCCTGGGTACGCGGCAGTCGTCGAAGCGGATGTGCATGTGGCCGTGTGGAGCGTCGTCCTTCCCGAAGACGTGCATCGGTCCGAGGATCTCGAAGCCCGGTGCGTCGGTCGGCACGAGGATCTGCGATTGACGGAGATGGGGCGGTGCGTCCGGGGTGGTCTGGACCATCACGATCATGATCTTGCAGCGGGGATCTCCGGCCCCGGAGATGTAGTACTTCTCTCCGTTGATCACCCACTCGTCGCCGACGAGCTGCGCGCGGCAGGAGATGTTCTTCGCGTCGGACGAGGCCAGATCCGGCTCCGTCATGGCATAAGCAGAGCGGATCTCGCCATCGAGCAGCGGCTCGAGCCAGCGCTTCTTCTGCTCCGGCGTGCCGACGCGCTCGAGCACCTCCATGTTGCCCGTGTCGGGGGCCGAACAGTTGAGGCACTCGGACGCCAGCGGGTTCTTGCCGAGCTCCGCCGCGATGTAGGCGTAGTCGAGGTTCTTCAGGCCCCGGCCCGTCTCGGCGTCGGGGAGGAAGAAGTTCCACAGGCCACTCGCCTTCGCCTTCGCCTTGACCCCGTCGAGCAGCTCCAGCTGGCCGGGCGCCCACGACCAGCGCTCGGCGCGACCCTCCCCGAGCCGATAGAACTCGAGGGTGATGGGCTCGACCTCCTGCCTGATGAAGGCCTTGACCTCGTCGAAGAGCGGTCGCGCCTCCTCGGACATCCGCAGGTCGAACATCTCCGGGGTGTTCTCGAGACCGGGCATATGTCTGTCCTCGCCGGGAATCGCAAACGGGCCTGCCTCGGTCGGGCTCCGATCAGTAGATCTCGAAGAGCCCCGCCGCGCCCTGTCCGCCGCCGATGCACATGGTGACCACACCCCACCGGGCCTTGCGCCGGCGGCCCTCGAGCAGCAGGTGCCCGACGCAGCGCGCCCCCGTCATGCCGAAGGGGTGACCGATGGAGATGGAGCCGCCGTTCACGTTGTACTTCTCCGGATCGATGCCCAGGGTGTCGCGGCAGTAGAGGCACTGGCTCGCAAAGGCCTCGTTGAGCTCCCAGAGGTCGATGTCGTCGACCTTCAGACCGGCGCGATCGAGCAGGCGCGGGACCGCGATCACCGGGCCGATACCCATCTCGTCGGGCTTGCAGCCGCCGGCCGCGAAGCCCCGGAACGCACCCAGGGGCTCGATCCCCCGGCGCCTGGCCTCGCCGGCCTCCATCATCACGACGGACGCCGCGCCGTCGGAGAGCTGCGACGCGTTGCCGGCCGTGATGTAGTGCCCCTCTCCGCGCACGGGCTGTAGCTTCGCGAGGCCCTCGAGCGTCGTGGTCGGACGATTGCACTCGTCCCGGGTCACGGTGTACTCGACCTCCGAGGTCTCGCCCGTCTCCTTGTCCTTCACGAGCATGATCGTGTCCATGGGCACGATCTCGTCGTCGAAGAGCCCGGCCTCCTGGGCGGCGGCCGTGCGCTGCTGACTCCGGAGCGAGTACTCGTCCTGGTACTCGCGGCTGATCTTGTAGCGCTCCGCCACGATGTCCGCGGTCTCGATCATGGGCATCCACAGGCCCGGGTACTGCTCGGCGAGCGGCTTGTCCACCATGTGCGGGAACTTCCCGCCCAGGCTGAGGGTGATCGATTCGACCCCCGCGCCGACCACGATGTCTTCGCCGTCGACGATGATGCGCCCCGCCGCCGTGGCGATGGCGTTCAAGCCCGACGAGCAGTGACGACTGACCGTCACGCCCGTGGTCGTGATGGGACAGCCGGCCTTCAGGGCGGCGACGCGGCCGATGTTGTTTCCCGTGGTGCCCTGGGGCGTCCCGCAGCCGAGAACCACCTCCGAGACCTCCCCGGGCTCGATGCCGGCGCGATCGATGGAGTGCCGGATGGCGTGGCCCGCCATCGCCGGTCCGCCGGTGTTGTTGAATCCGCCTCGGTGGGACTTCGCCAGCCCGGTCCGAGCAGTGCTTACGATGACGGCCTCACGCATTGCCTGCCTTCTCCTCATCGGATCGTTCGAGTTCCGGAACCCTAGCAGGGTCTGGGATGACCTCGCGCGGGAGGCGAGGGCCGGGGGCAGATCCCCGGAGACGGTGGCGGCCGGGCCGGATCGACCACGCCGGACTTCGTCCAAATTGACGACTCCGGACTGCGGTTGCTATCTCCTCGCGACAATCGAACGAAGGAAGGGGACGGAAATGGCACTCCTCGAAGGCAAGGTCGCGATCATCACGGGCGCGGGCGGTGGTCTCGGAAGGGCCCACGCACACGCCCTGGCCAGGGAAGGCGCGGCCATCGTCGTCAACGACCTCGGTGGCTCGGTGGACGGGAAGGGCGCCGCCACGACCATGGCGGACGCGGTCGTCCAGGAGATCCGTGACGCGGGCGGCAACGCCATCGCCAATCACGGCAACGTCACCGTCGCGGAAGACGCGCAGGGGATGGTGGACGCCGCGGTCCAGGAGTTCGGGCGCCTGGACATCCTGATCAACAACGCCGGCATCCTGCGCGACAAGTCCTTCAAGAACATGACCGAGGACCTCTGGGATCCGGTCATCGCGGTCCACCTGAAGGGAACCTATCAGCCGACCCGCGCGGCCTACCTTCACATGGTCGAGGCCGGAAACGGAGGGCGCATCATCATGACGAGCTCGACCTCCGGCCTGATCGGCAACTTCGGCCAGACGAACTACGGTGCGGCGAAGGCCGGGATCGCCGGCTTCATGCGCTGCCTCGCCATCGAGGGCGTGAAGGCGGGCATCACGGTGAACGTGCTGGCCCCGAACGCGTACTCGCGCATGACCGCGTCCCTCTTTCCCGAGGGCAGCGAGGAACGCTTCGCGCCGGAGAAGGTCTCGCCGGCCATCGCGTGGCTCTGCTCCGACGAAGCGGCCGACATCACCGGCCGGCAGTTCGTGATCAGCGGCAATCGCGTGACCCTGCTCTACCCGGCCGGCCATCAGATCGCCGACAAGGCCGAGGGAAAGTGGGAGGCCTCCGAGATCGGGCAGAAGATCCGCGAGTCCATGGCGGACTGGCCCGAGGCGGCCACGGTTCCGAAGCTGATCTTCTAGGCGACGCCCGAGGGCAGGCGGCCGGTGCGCCCGGCTCCGGAGCTCGACGGGTCCCCGACCCCGATCGGGCCGATCATCGCCTCGGCGAGCTTGCTGCGCTGGTGGACGCCATCCCCGTAGAGCGCCTGATTGTGCATGCTGCGCTTGAAGAAGATGTGTACGTCGCTCTCCCAGGTGAATCCGATCCCCCCGTGGAGCTGCACCGAGCGATCGGAGATGAAGGCGCCGGCGTCCGACGCCGCGCTCTTCGCCATGCGCGCGGCCTGTAGCGCCTCCGGGTCGTCCGTGTCGATGCAGCAGGCCGCGTGATAGACCAGTGATCGGGCGCGGTCGATTGCGATCATCGCATTCACCAGCGGGTGTTTGACCGCCTGGAAGAAGCCGATCGGGCGATCGAACTGCTTCCGGTCCTTCGCGTACTGCACGGTGGTCTGGAGCTGCCACTCCGCGCAGCCGACGAGATCGGCCGCTACGGTGACGAGGATCGAAGGCCACGCGCGCTCGACGGCCCGAACGGCATCGCCGCTGACGAAGTTCTCTCGGGCGACGCGCACCCCCTCGAAGCGGGCGGTGGCCTGGTCGCGGGTCAGGTCGTGGATGCGATCCCGCTCGAGCGCGAGACCCGGAGAATCGCGGGGAACCACGCAGAGGATGCGCCCCTCGCCCTTGCGCGCCGCGGTGACCAGGACGTCCGCCTTGAACCCGTCCTGGACGAAGAATGCCGCGCCGTCGAGGCGCAGGGCGTCGCCGTCCTCGCGCGCCGTCACCTCGCCATCGCTCGCCTCCCAGCTGCCTCTGGAATCGGTGATCGCCAGAGTTGCCGTCGTGCCGTCGCTGATGCGAGCGAGCCACGCCCGAGCGGTCTCTGCCTCCGCCTCGGAGAGCACGTAGGTGGCGGCGAGGGTCGCGACGAAGGGAGAGGGCAGCGCGTGGCGTCCGACCTCCTCGACGAGAGCGGCGATGCCCACCCGCTTGAATCCGACGCCCCCGGCCTCCTCCGGCACTGCGAGCCCGGTCCAGCCCAGCTCCACGATCTCCCGCCACAGCGCCGCATTCCAGCCCGGGCGCTCGCCGCGCTCGTAGACGGCGTCGGGGTCATCGGCGACCAGCTGACGAAGGGCCTCCACGGGGAGCCTCTCGTCGAGCAGCTTGCGCCCCAGATCGCGCAACATCTCCTCGTCGGGTCCGAAGCCGAAGTCCTTGGGAGGCCCCTTGCTCATCGCATTCCTCTCCTCACTCGTCCTGCTGCGCTCGCGAGCGATGGGCGGCGCTACTTCGACTTGGGCAGGCCCAGCACCCGCTCGCCGAGGATGTTGCGCTGGATCTCGTTCGATCCTCCCGAGATCGTAAAGCCGTAGCTGTTCATGTAGGCGAGCGGCCAGTGGCCATCGTCCGGAGCCGCCACGTCGTGCTTGTAGAGCGTCGAACGCACGCCGGCGATGTCCACGCCCAGGCGCGAGCACGCCTGCTCGAACTCACTGGCGATCACCTTCTGCTGGAGAGGCAGCCGCATGGGGTGGCTGGTGAGGGCCGGGACCCGGCTGCGGCGCGCCGACTGACGCAGCCCCTCGAGCACGATGGCCTGCTGGACGATGGCGTCGCGGGAGACCGGATCGTCTGCCGCGCACCGGCCGTTTCGGCGGCTGTCCCGCGCCAGCCGGATCAGGCGCTCGATGGGATGGTGCGAGCTGATCCCGCCTCCGGCGCCCTCGGCGGCGCCTCGCTCGAAGGTGAGGGTCGTCATGGCGACCGTCCAGCCCTTTCCCACCTCGTCGAGACGCAGCGAGTCGGGGATCACCACGTCCTCGAAGAAGACCTCGTTGAAGCCGCTCTCGCCGGTCATCTTGACCAGGGGCTTCACCGTGACACCGGGATGCCCCTCGATGGGGCAGAGGAAGAACGTGAGCCCGTCGTGCTTGTGCTCGCGGCTCGTGCGCGCGAGCAGGATCATCCACTGGGCGAAGTGGCCGAAGGAGGTCCAGACCTTGTGCCCGTTGACGATCCAGTCGTCGCCGCGACGCTCGGCCATGGTCTGCTGGTTGGCCATGTCCGAGCCGGCCCCGGGCTCGCTGAAACCCTGGCACCAGATCTCCTCACCGGAGAGAGCGCCCGGAATGAAGCGGCGCTTCTGGCCCTCCGTCCCGTGGGCGAGCACCGTGGGAACCATCATGCTCAATCCCACGGTGTTGACGAGGAAGGGCGCTCCCGCGCGAGAGAGCTCGCGATTCGCGATCGCCTGGCAGCCGGAGTGACCGTGTCCGCCGTACTCCTTCGGGATGTCGGCGCCGACGAGCCCGGCGTCGTAGCAGCTCCGCTGCCAGGCCTTGAAGTAGTCCATCTGCGGCCGGGTCATCACCTCGAGCGGGGAGAGGGGAAGCTTCACCTCGGCAGGCGGCGCCGGGTTCGCCTCGAGCCACTCCCGGGCGTGGCGCTGGAACGCGACCTGCTCGGCCGTGAGACCGGCCTGCGACATCGATGGCTTCCCTCCCGTGCGTCCGGGCGCCGGCGGCTCGGCCGCACCCGGAGCGATCCTACGCGATGGGGGAGGGTCGATAAACCCGCTTCGTGGACGCGGTGCCGAACCCCCTCCGGCGGACACGTGGTTGACCGCGGAGAAGGCCCCCTCCCATACTCTCTCGCCCGACCTGCGCATCCCCGCAGGGCAGCGCGAGGAGCCCCGTGGAGACGCCCGCACACCCCGCACTCGAAGCCGGCAACGCAGCGGTGATCACCGGCGCCGCCAGTGGCATCGGTCTCGCCGCCGCGAGGCGCCTCGCCGCACTGGGTCTCCGCGTCTGCCTGGCGGACCGGAACGAAGAGGCGTTGAGCCAGGCCGTCGCTGGAATCGCTGCCGACGAACGCGTCTTCGCCCAGGTCACCGATGTGTCCGACCCGAGCTCCGTGGATCGACTCGCCGCGGCGATCGAGGAGCGCTTCGGTCCCATCTCCGTCGTCATGAACAATGCCGGCGTCGGGGGAGGCGGCGACGCGCTGTCGAATCCTGAGGGCTGGCAGCGCGTGCTCGGCGTGAATCTGATGGGTGTGCTCCACGGCGTTCAGCGCTTCGTTCCGGCGATGCTCGAGGGCGACCGGCCCGGCCTGGTCATCAACACGGGCTCGAAGCAGGGCATCACCCAGCCCCCCGGCGATACGGCGTACAACGTCAGCAAGTCGGGAGTGAAGGCCCTCACCGAGGGACTGGCACATACGCTCCGGGAGAAGACCGGGGGCCGCGTCACCGCGCACCTGCTGATCCCCGGATTCACCTACACCGGGATGATCGCGCGCTTCCTTCCGGAGAAGCCACCCGCTGCCTGGACGCCGGAGCAGGTGGTGGATCGCCTGCTCGAAGGGCTCGCGCGGGGCGAGTTCTACATCCTCTGCCCCGACAACGAGACGTCGCGAGAGCAGGACGAGAGGCGCATCCTCTGGGCCGCGGGTGATCTGATCGAGGGTCGTCCCGCCCTGTCTCGCTGGCACCCGGACTACGCCCAGGCGTTCGAGGAGTTCATGCGCGTAAAGGCGAACTCCTAGGGTCGGGCAAGCCACGCCTCCAGCAGCTCGTGGAAGTGGCGCAGCTTCGTCTCGTGGTAGGACGCGAGCTGGAGTGTCCGCCGCTGCGTAGCCTTGAGCCCCTCCTGCACGAAGGGGAGATTGCGCACGTCCTGGTTGAAGATCTTCGAGAGCATCCCCAGCTCCGGCGCCTCCACCCAGTCGTCGTCGGGCCCGAGCCAGTGGATCGGGATCCCCTTCGGATGCACGCCGTCCGCCGGGATCGGCGCCAGGTACATGCACTCCATGATGCACTGGTCCGGGTCGTTTCCGAGGGGACGGAAGCGGTAGACGATCCGGTTGAACGAGCCCCAGGGGTGGAAGTTCGGGAAGAGCGTGAAGTACACGCTCGCGAACTCGACGTCGGCGATCTGCTCGACGAAGTCGCCCAGAACGGGCCGGAGCGCCTCTCTCTGCAGATGGGCCAGCAAGCGGTGCTGAGCCGCCGGGTCCACGTCCGCGAATGCATTGCCTCGCTGGCGTGCGGCTTTCTGCGGATCCTGTCCGCGGAGCTGGCGCCCCCCGATCAGGTCGCACATGTGGGGACTCGCCTCTCCGAGATCGCCTTCGACCCACTCTGCCCTCGGTGTGAACACCCCGCTGCGGCCGTCCGGAGCCGTCACCCGCAGGTTGCCGTCCTCGCGGATCACGTACACCTCGCCGGTCCGCGGGTCGCGTTCGCCCTGCTCGGGCAGCGGTCCCCAGTCGGGTGCGCCCTCACCCTCGAGGCCCGCCATCGTGATCGCGCGGGAGTAGTTGCCAAAGACGTCGTACTTCGAGTTCCCGTCTTGCACGCTTCCGGTGACGACCTGGGGGTGGGTCGTGATGACGTGGTAGGCCTCCATGAAGGCCTCCTGCGCCGTCTTCCAGTTGCAGCGCAGGATCTTTGCGACGTGGGCCTCCTTGTAGCGTCGCTCGTAGGGCAGCAGCTCGAAGTGGCTCGACAGGTCGCCGACGAAGTCCTCGAAGGGCTCACAGTCCGGGTCGGGATTGATGAAGAGGAAGCGGCCCCAGCGTCCCACCTTGACCTCGGGCAGGCTCTGCTGCGACCGGTCGAGGTAGGTGAAGTCCCACTCGCAGGGGATCTCCTTCAGCGTCCCATCGAGCTCCCAGCACCAGCCGTGGAATGGGCAGCGTATCTCGTCAGCGCGCTTCCCCCGCACCTCCCGCAGCTTGCGACCGCGATGGAGGCAGGCATTGTGATAGGCCTTGAATTCGTCGGGGCCCGTCCTCACGATCAGGAACGAGAGATCCGCGATGTCGTAGGGGAGGTAGTCGCCGACGTCGGGGATGTCGTCCTCGTGACAGGCCATCTGCCAGACGCGCTTCCAGAGCTTCTCCACCTCGAGGTCGTGGAAGTCGCGAGAGGTGAACTGCTCGACGGGAACGAGGGTGGGGCCCGGCTTCATGCGGGAGTTGCGCCGATAGGACTCGGGTACCGGCCTCGAGTCCTCGGCAAGCAGCTTGTGGTAGTTCTCCTCGATCTGGTCGGGGCCGTAGCTCGCCATCGGGGCTCCTCTGTCAGGCCGGAGGGTGCGCGTCTCGTCCGAGCGCTTCGGGGATGGCGACGATCCTATCCGATGTGGGCTGCAGGTCGAGACACACGACGTCGTCGAAGCCCATGTCGGCGAGACGGCTCATGCGATCCAGGGCCGGGCCGAGCTCGGCGCCGAGCTGGACGTTCGTCACGATGGCGCGCTCGCCGCCCGCCTCCCGAAATCGCTTCAGGGCGTCGGCGAGGGTCGCGTCGTCGTTGTGCATGGCCGAGGCGACCCAGCCGTCGAAGTCGCGTGCCGCCCGTTCCACCCAGGGCCCGCGCCAGGCGCCGATCAGGAGGGGCGGTCCGCCGACCGTCGCGGGCCAGGGCGTCAGATCGGCCCCCCCGGAGCGGCCCGACCGCAGCAGCTCGCGAAGCCGCGGCAGCTCGGCCGCGAACCGCTTCATCCGCCCGTCGAAGGCCTCCCCCACCACCTCGAAGTCCGCCTCGGTCGAGCCTGGACCGACGCCGAGCAGGAGACGATCCCCCGCCAGGAGATGCAGCGTCAGGATGCGGTGCGCGAGCTCGGCCGTATTGCGGATCGGGAGCTGGATCACGCCCGTGCCGAGCTCGACCCGCCGGGTCGCGGTGGCCGCGACGGCGAGCGCCATCAGCGGGTCGGGCAGGCAGAACCCGCGACCGATGGCGTCGAAGACCCAGAGCGAGGCGTAGCCGGCCTCCTCGATCGCGGCGGCCGCGCGCGGGAAGTGACCGGAGTCGACCGGCTCGCCACCGAGGCCGAAGACGGGCAGCGCCATGCCCAGCCTCATCGCACGTCCGCCAGGGTCAGATCCGCTCCCTTCTCGCCGATCATCATCGAGGCCGCGACGGTGTTCCCGGAGCAGATCACGGGCATCACCGAGGCGTCGATCACCCGCAGCCCGCGCACGCCGCGCACGCGCAGCTCCGGATCGAGCACGGCGTCCGCGTCGGAGCCCATGCGGCAGGTTCCCACCGGGTGGTAGACGGTCTGACAGCCCTCGCGCAGATGCTGCTCCAGGCTGTCGGGAGCACTGATCCCCGGCCCCGGTTCGACCTCCTCCTCCACGCGGTCCGCGATGGCGGGCTGCTTCATGATGCCGCGGATGCGCTCGATCCCCCGGCAAAGGACGTGGATGTCGCGAGGGTCGCTCAGGTAGTTGGCGTCGATCGTGCCGCGCTCCTTCGGATCCGGCGAAGAGATCCGCACCTCTCCCCGGCTGAACGGACGCGTCTGGATCGCGGAGACCGTCATGCCCGGAAAGTCGTCGAGGCGCACCGCACCGGAGGGCAGCATCGAGAAGCTGAAGGGCCGCATGGACATCTGGACGTCCGCCCGGTCCACGTCGGGGCTCGACTCGAAGAACGAGGTGAGGTGCGACGAGGTGACGTTCAGCCAGCCGGTTCCGAGCAGCAGCCACTTCACGGCCTCGATGCCCATACGCGGCGTGCTCGACAGCGTGGCGTTCAGGCTGAATCTCCGCTCCCGCAGCCTGAACCTCACGTGGCCGAAGAGGTGATCCTGGAGGTTCCGCCCCACCTGGGGCAGATCCACGACCGGCTGGATGCCGAGGGACGAGAGATGCTCCGCCTCGCCCACCCCGGAGTGCTGGAGGACGAAGGGGGTTCCGAGCGCGCCGGCGCAGAGGATCACCTCGCGTTCGCAGCGGACGCTGGAGATCGCGCCGGCCTCGTCCTCGACCTCGACGCCGACGGCCCGCCCGTCCTCGAAGAGCACGCGACGCACCAGGCTCGTCACCCGCGTCTCGAGATTCGCCCGGCCGCTTGCGGCCTTCAGGAATGTGTTGGCGGTGGACTGACGACGGCCCTTGTAGATGCAGCCCAGCAGATAGCCAATCCCGTCCTGGGTGCCGCTGTTCATGTCCTCGTTGAAGGGGAGGCCCCCTTCCTGGGCCGCACGGAGAAAGGCCCGCGAGGTGTCGTGGATGTTGTCCTTCATCCAGCTGAGCTTCAGCTCGCCGCTGCGACCGTGATGCTCGTCGCTCCCGCCCTCCTCCAGGCACTCGGAGCGCTTGAAGTAGGGGAGTACCTCCTTCCAGGACCAGCCCTTGCAGCCCAGCTCGCTCCAGTGGTCGTAGTCCTGGCTCTGGCCTCGGACGTACATCATGCCGTTGACGGACGTGCCGCCGCCCAGGACCCGGCCCTGGATGAGCGGGATCGAGCGGCCCCCGAACTCCGGCGTGGGCGTCGTGGGGTTCGGCCAGAGGTACTCGGGCCGGGCGAGCAGCCGGCTGATGCCCGCCGGGATCCGGATCCACGGGTTCGCGTCCCGTCCACCGGCCTCGAGGAGCAGCACCCGATGCCGGCCCGAGGACGAGAGACGGTTTGCCACGATGCAGCCGGCGGCCCCCGCTCCGACGATGATGTAGTCCTGCGTTGCCGTGGTCATGGTCGTCCTCCGGTGAGGTTCTGGAAGTACGGATGCCCGGACGTCCTCAGCTCTCCAGGCCCCGTCGGCCTCAGCGGCCCGTGAATCGCGGTCTTCGCTTCTCCGCGAAGGCTCTCTGGCCTTCCCGCGCGTCTTCGCTCCGAAGGCCCGCCGCGGTCAGCGCCTCGGCTTCCTCCCGCGCTTCGGCAGAGAGCGGAGCCGCCGACTCGATCCGGTCGAAGATGCGCTTGATGCCGCGCAGCGCCAGCGGCGCATTCGCGGCGATCTCCCCGGCCAGGGCGAAGGTGGTGGCCTCGAGCTCCGCGCGCGGAACCAGCCGCCCGACGAGTCCCAGCTCCCGGACCTCGGCGCCGCGATAGGTCCGGCCCGTGAAGAAGAGCTCCCGGGCACGGGCCATGCCGAGGACGCTCGCGAACTGGGCGATGCCGTCGGCCGGGTACACGATCCCCAGCCGCGCCGGAGGCATTCCCACGGCGATGTCGTCCGCGCCGATCCGAAGGTCGCAGCAGACGGCCAGGTTGAGCGCCGCCCCGAAGCAGTGGCCGCCCAGCATCGCGATCGTGGGGTAGGGAAACCGCTTCACGCTCCCGAGGCCGAGCTCCAGCGGATTCTCCTCCCGCAGCCGGCGCGCGAGGTCGGGATCCGGGTTCGTGGGGATCGCCCCGATGTCGAAGCCCGACGAGAAGGATTTGCCGCCGGCACCGGTGAAGACGACGACCCGCACCTCTCCGCCGGCCGCCCAGCCCTCCAGCACGTCGTGCAGCTCGACGAGCATGGAGGGCGTGAGGGCGTTGCGGCGGGCCGGCCGATTGAAGGTGACGACGCCGACGTGCTCGCGCCGCTGGGAGAGCAGCTCTCTCGACTCACTCATGCGGATCGGCTCCCACGCGGTCGAAGTCCGCGATCAGCGACTCGGCGGCCGAGTAGGGGTCGCTGCGCCGGGACCGGATGCGCTCCACGCACGATCCCAGCCGCTCCCCGTCCTCGATCCAGGTCCGGACCCGCTGGGCGATCTCGCCCTCGACCAGGCCGAGGACCTCGTCGCGCGCGCGGCGCAGGCCCCGCTCCGGATCGCAGGCCCGCTCGATCCGCGCCGCGAGAGCGTCCAGCAGGTCGGGCACTCCCCGCCCCGAGAGCGAGTCGGTCTGGAACACGGTCTCGACGTCGCCGGGCTCGTCCCCGGCGAGAGCCAGCATTCCGCGGATGTCGGCCTCGACCTGATCCGCGCCGTCCCGGTCGCACTTGTTCACCACGAAGACGTCCGCGATCTCCATGACGCCGGCCTTGATCGCCTGGATTCCGTCTCCCTGACCCGGCACGCAGATCATCATCACCAGGTCCGCCGCCCGGACGACGTCGATCTCGTCCTGTCCCACGCCGACCGTTTCGATCAACACCAGGTCGTAGCCCGCCGCGTCGAGCACCCGCCCCACGTCGCGCGCGCCCTGGCACAGCCCGCCGAGGCTTCCGCGCGTGGCCATCGAGCGGATGAACACCCCCTCCGCCGTGGCGACGTCCTTCATGCGCAGACGGTCGCCCAGGAGAGCGCCCCCCGAGAAGGGGCTGCTGGGGTCCACCGCGATCACTCCGACGCGGTGTCCGCGCTCCACGAAGCCCGCGGCCAGTCGGTTGGTGAGCGAGCTCTTCCCTGCGCCCGGCGAGCCGGTGATACCCAGGATCCGAGCCCTGCCCGTGCGCGGATAGAGGGTCTTCATCGCCTCCCGCCAGCCCGGCGCCCGGTTCTCGACGAGGGTCACGAGCCGCGCCAGCGCGCGAGGCTCGCCCGCCAGCGTGCGCTCCACCAGATCCTGCCAGCTGGCGATGACCATCTCTAGAGCTTCGTCGGCTCGGCTTCGCCGAAGACGCCCCGCATCACGTCGCACATCTCCTGGAGCGTGGCCTCGCTCTTCACGCAGTCGATCAGCGCGGGCATCACGCTGGCCTCCGGGTCCTTCGCGCTCTGCTCCAGCGCGCGAAGGGAGCGGGACACGTCCCCCTGCGAGCGCTCCCGCTTGACCGCCGCGAGCTTCGCGAGCTGCCGTTCCTCGGCCGAGCGCAGATGCTCCGGGTCGTAGAGCTTCTCGACTCCCCGATTCAGCGAGAGGTCGAGCTCGTTCTCGCCGGTGAAGCAGTTGACGCCCACCACGAAGTCCTCCATCTGCTCGACGCGCTTCTGCCGCTCGTAGGCGCTCTGGGCCACGGCGCGGGGCATGTAGCCGTTCTCGATCGCCCCCACGGCACCGCCCATCGACTCGATGCGGTCAACCTCCTCGGCAGCGGCGGACTCGATCTCGTCGGTGAGCGACTCCATGAAGTAGGAGCCCGCCCAGGGGTCCGCGACGTCGCTGATACCCGCCTCGTAGATCATGATGCGGGTCGCGTCGAGCTGCAGCTGGATCGACTCCTGACTGTGGCCGAGACCGAGGGGCTCGTCGTAGGGCGGGTAGGCCGCCGGCATGCTGCCACCCGACATCCCACACGCCATCCCGCCGATCACGGACCTCGCGATGTTGTTCAACGGGCGCTGGAGGGTGGTGCTGGTGCAGCCGACGTGGGCGCCGATGGGCTGTCGGACCATCATCGCGTGGGGGTCCGTGGCCCCGAAGCGCTCCTTCACGATTCGCGCCCACATCCGGCGCGCGGCGCGCTGGAAGGCGATCTCGTGGTAGACCTGCATGCTCCCGCCGAAGGCATTGAAGGTGAACTTCGAGGCGAAGTCGTCGATCTCGAGTCCGGCCTCCACGCCCTCCTTCAGGTAGGCGATTCCGTTGGCCAGCGAGAAGGCCAGGTCCTGCTCGCGCGTCGCTCCGGCCTCGCGAATGTGGTAGCCGCCGATGCTGTTGACGTTCATGCGGGGCATGTGTCTGCGGCAGAAGACCAGCGTGTCGCGGAAGAGCCGCATGGACTCCCGCGGCGGATAGATGTATGTGCCGCGGGCGATGAACTCCTTGAGGATGTCGTTCTGCGGCGTGCCGCGCAGCTTCGCCAGGGGAATGCCGCGCTCTTCCGCCAACGCGGCGAGCATGGCCAGGATGATCGCGCAGGGCGCGTTGATCGTGAAGTTGGACGCCACCTGATCGATGTCGCGCTCGCCCGTGAACGCCTCGTAGATCACCCGGAAGTCCCGGTAGGTGTCGATCGCCACGCCGACCCTTCCCACCTCACCGAGGGCATTCGGACTGTCCGAGTCGAAGCCGCACTGGGTGACCAGGTCGAAGGCCACGTTGGGGCCGCCGCGACTTCCCCGCTGCTGCATGGCCCTCAGGTAGTCACGGTAGTCCTCGGCGGTGCCGTAGCCGCCGTAGCGGCCCGCGCTGGACGCGCCGTAGTCGGGACGCACGCCCAGCCTGGCGCCGGCCTCGGCGTAGGCGCGCCACGCCTCGAAGGCGTGGTTGCCGGCCGTGAACGGATACTGGCCCGGGAACCCCACCTTCTCCAGGAAGTCGAAGTCCCGCTGCGATGCGGGGGTGTAGAAGCGCGTCGGAGACGCGGGGATCTTGAACCGCGCGACGCGGGGCTCGACGACCTCCTCCTTCCAGGATGCCTCGGCTCGCTCGATCTCCTTCCGTGTTCGCTCCATGTCGGTCTCCTTCGCGATTCGCCCACTCCGTCTAGGCCACGACCACGTGCGACGCGATGAACTCGGCCACCTCGCCGATGGGAGTTCCCGCGGTGAAGACGCCGGCCACACCCATCTTTCTCAGGGCCTGCTGGTCTTCCTCCGGAATCAGGCCGCCCACCAGGACGGGGATGTCTTCCGCTCCCTGCTCGCGCAGCAGCTCGAGCACCCGGCCCGTGAGGGCCATGTGCGCGCCGGAGAGGATGGAGAGGCCGACGGCATCGACGTCCTCCTGGATGGCCTCGCGGGCGATCTGCTCGGGCGACTGACGCAGACCCGTGTAGATCACCTCGAAGCCGGCATCGCGCAGGCCGTAGGCGATCACCCGAGCTCCGCGATCGTGCCCGTCGAGACCGGGCTTGGCGACCAGCACGCGGATCTTGCGATCGGTGGACATGGGGCTCTCCTTCGAATCCAGGGGGTCGGACCGCACCCCAGCGCTCATTCGACGGCACTCCCGCAGGCCTGGCGAAGGACCTCCGCGAGCGCGCCGGGCTCCTCGATCGACGCGACGGCCGCGGCCAGTGCGTCTGCACGGTCGGCGCCCAGTCGGCGCGATGCGAGGACGCCGAACTTCTCCCGCAGGCGACGGCCTTGATCGGCCAGATCCGGGGCCGGGATGCCCGTATCGACGAGCTGCTCTCGCCGACCGCTCTGGCTCTCCACCACCAGCCGGGACTGGGTGACGCTCAGCTCCGCCGTCGGCGCGACGTGAACGCGATCGCGCAGCGCGATCAGAACCGGGTCCGCCATCGTGGCCGCGCTGTAGAGGTCTGGATCCCCCGTGTCCCGATCGAGGAAGCCCAGCGCCGTGGTCGCGCGCAGACTGAACTTCCCTTCGAGGCCGGTCGTCGGCGCCTCGATGTTGCACACGGCGAGGAGCGCCGGATTCACCTGCACCTCGACGGCCGTGATCTTCTCCGGATCGACGCCGTCCTGCTCGCGCAGCCGGCGCGCGGCCTCGATGGCGGCGTGGGTCAGGTAGCAGGCCGCGTGGTACTTGAAGAGCGTGTCCCGGATCAGCAGCCTCTCGGGCTGTGCAGCCAGGGCCTCCGCCGTAGGCTCGTCGCAGGCATGGGTCGCCGCGAATCCCTGGGGCACCTCGAGGATGGCGGGCTGCGCCGTGAAACCGCCGCGCGCGAGCAGCGCCGCGAGCAGACCGGACGACGCCGCGCGACCCGCGTGGAGCGGCTTCGCCATGGTGCCGAAGCCCGACTTGAGGCCGGCGGCCTGGGTGCCGGCGAGGCCCATGGCGTTGAGCCACGCGCTCTCCTCGAGCCGGAGCAGATGCGCGCAGGCGGCGGCGGCGCCGAACGTCCCGTAGGTGGCCGTGGAGTGGAAGCCGGCGGCGTAGTGACCCTGGCCACCGAGTAGTCCCAGCCGGCACTCCATCTCGATGCCGGCGACGAGGGCCGCGAGGAGCTCCCGGCCATCCGCCCCGCGACTCTCGGCGAGGGCCAGCAGCGCGGGAAGCACCGGAACCGAGGGGTGTCCCATCGCGGTGTGGGTGTCGTCGAAGTCGAGAGCGTGCCCGGCGGCTCCGTTGATCAGTGCGGCGGTCTGGAGCGTCGCGCGCTCGAAACGGCCGATCAGCCCCGCCTGGGCCCCCCCCTCGGTGGCGGCGATCTCGCGCACCAGGATCCCGGTCAGCGGATCGTCGGCACCGGCCAGAGCGCAGCCGAGGAAGTCCAACAGGCAGTGGCGGGCGACCTCGCGGGCGTCCTCGGGGATCTCCTCGTAGCGGATCTTTCGCACCCTTTCGACGAGGGCGCGGGTCGCTCCCGGTGAATCGCTCGTCGTCATCGTCATCTCCTCTCAAGCCGCCAGGTGGCGACGCAGGGCGTCCTTCAGGCTCGAGCCGACGGCGTCGAGGTCGAAGCAACCCCGGTCGGCCATCCACTGGAGTGCGACGCCGCGCAGCATGCCGACGAAGAGCCCGGCCTCGGCGTCCGGATCCAGATCGGAGCGGATCTCACCGCTCTCCATGCCTTCCTCGATCAGGCGGCGGGTCGTCAGCCGGAAGCCCTTGTTCAGCTCCGCGAACACCTCGTTGATCTCGGCCACGGGCCCCAGCGCCTCGCCCATGAGGACGTAGAGGGCGCGCATCCGCTCCTCCCGGACGATCAGCTCGTTCAGGTAGGTGTCTACGGTGACGAGCAGGGCGTCGATGCCCACGCGTCCCCTGGTGGCGGTCTGGATCTGGTCGGTGTAGAAGCGCGACGCGATGCGGCCCGTGAGCTCGCGAAGCAGACCCTCCTTGGACCCGAAGTGATGGCTCACCAGGCCGCCCGTGTAGCCGGCCTCCTTGCCGACCTGAGCGAGGCTCGTCTTGGTGTAGCCCTGGCGAGCGATCAGCTGGATCGCGGCTCGGATCATCCTCCGGTGCGCCGTGGCCGTTCGCTCGACCTGGGTGCGCCGCGGTCGCTCGCTCGGGGCAGGGCCGGTCACGGAGTACTCCGGTCCGTCCGGATCTTCTCGAGCACGGGCAGGATCGCCGCGATGAAGCGCTCGGGATCCTCACACATCGGGAAGTGCCCGAGGCCCTCCATGGGCGCGAAGGTGGCGCCGGGAATGGCGTCGGCGGTCGCCTGCGCGACGGCGAGGGGGGTGGTGTAGTCGTAGACGCCGGTCAACAGGTGGACGGCACACCTCGAGGTGTCGATGGCGGCGAGTTCCTCGTCGCTCATGTCGTGATCGATGCTGTAGTAGTAGAGATCGCCCTTGAAGACCGGGGGTGCGCCCTGGCTGTACACCCACTCGGTCTCGCGCCGATAGCACTCGGGCGCGGTCGGCGCAGTGAGCCCGTACATCAGGCTGGCCTTGAAGGCGTTCGAGACGCGGGGGTGGTTCATGATGTCGAGATAACCGCCCGGTGTGGCGGCCGCCGCCTCGAGTCCGACCACGGCCCGGAAGTCGTCGGGATGGTGGGACGCCAGGTCGAGAGCCAGGTGCCCCCCGATCGAGCTCCCGATGTACGCGGGCCGATCGAGCTCGAGTGCCCGGGAAAGCGCGATGGGGACCTGCATCAGGAAGTCCCGGGTGAGCCGGTACTCCTCGGCCCACCACTCGCGGCCCTGGGGCGGCAGGGACTTGCCGTGGTAGGGCAGGTCGTAGGCGATGACGCGGAAGCTGCGCGTCACCTCCTCGCTCCCCAGGAGATGGCGCCACTGGGCACCGTGAGCCCCGGCGGTGTGCTGGCAGAGCAGCGGAATGCCGCGTCCGGCCTGCTCGAAGTAGACGCGATGATCGAGGCCATCGATCGGGAGCGTCACGTAGTGACCCGTCACGGGTTCGAGCGGGATCATCGCCCCTCCTGTCGCGCCCCGGAGAGGAGCTGCATCAGGCGGCGGAGAGCCGGGTAGTAGGCCGCGTAGGCGAGCGGATCCTCCGGCAGCCGCACGCCGTGGAGCGCCTGCGCCCCGAACACGTCCTGGTAGTAGGGGCGCGGGACGGGTGCGAGCAGCTCCCGCCAGTCGTCCTCGGAGGCGCTGACGAAGACGTCGCAGGGCGCGTCCGCCTCGCAGGGCGCCACATCGACCAGGCTGCCCGCGTCGAAGCGCAGCCGATGGGAGGCGCTGCCGATGTCGAGGCGCAAGGTGGCGTCCCAGAAGCGGGCGGCGTAGCGGAACTCGGAGTCCCGGTTCACGCAATCCGCGAGCTCGGTCCAGCTGATCACGGGTCCTCCTCCAGAGCGGGGAGTCGAGCGATTGGGGTTCCGGAGCGCTGCTATCGGGCGTGAGGGTATCATAAACTTATTGATTCATCAATAAGTGTATGATACAACTCCCGGGCCAGGGAGGACGCGCGCATGGCCCAGCCTGACTTCTCCGAGTTCCCCCTCATCCCAAAGGGGAATCAGTTCGAGGACTTCCGGGAGGGGCAGCGCTTCGAGCACCACTGGGGCCGGACGTTGACCGAGTCCGACACCACCCTCTTCGCCGCGCTCGCGCTGCGCTTCACCCCCCTCTACTTCAACCGCGAGTACGCGCGCGCCCACGACCACGCGGAGCTGGTGATCGATCCGCTCCTGGCGCTCTGCACCGTGGTCGGTCTCTCGGTGGAGGATCTGTCGGAGGCCGGGGGGCCCTTCCTGGGGATCGACCGGGTCGAGTTCCACCGCCCGGTGCACGCGGGCGACACCCTCAACGCCCGCAGCACGGTGGTCTCGGCACGCACGTCGAAGAAGCGCCCCCGCTTCGGCATCGTCACCTGGCGAACCGAGGGCGTGAACCAGAACGAGGAGCTGGTGCTCAGCTACGAGCGCACCAACCTCGTCCAGCGCAGGAGCGCCGAGCGATGAGCCAGGTCCAGGACCTCCTGACGCCGATTCCCTCCGCCTACCGGACGGACGAGCGCGACGCGATCCAGGCGATGGCGCGCCAGTTCGCGATGGAGCGCGTCCTGCCCGTCGCCAACGAGCTCGACCCGGTGCAGGGCGAGATCCCCGACGACATCCGCAAGGAGATGGGCGAGCTCGGTTTCTTCGGCATCCTCGCGCCGGAGGAGATCGGAGGTCTCGGGCTCGGCGTCTTCGAGTACTGCCTCGTCACCGAGGAGCTCGCCCGCGCCTGGATGAGCACCGCCAGCATCATCGCTCGCGCCAGCATGGTCTCACGAGCCGACTTCCCTCTGCCGGACGCGGACGAGAAGATGCGCCAGGTCGTGCGGGGCGAGTACCTGGGCTGCTTCGCGATGTCCGAGCCCGGTGCCGGCTCCGACATCGCCTCCGTCCGCTGCAAGGCGGAACTCGAGGGCGACGAGTGGGTGATCAACGGTCAGAAGATGTGGGTGACCTTCGCCGACGGAGCGAACTACATCGTCCTGGTCGCGCGAACCGAGCCCTACGATCCGCAGCGTCGCCACGCCGGCATCCGTCAGTTCTTCGTACCCAAGGAGCCCGGAAGCTTTCCACCCGGAATCTCGGGCACCCCGATGCGGAAGATCGGCTACCACGGCTGGAAGACCTGGGAGCTCTCCTTCGAGAACGTCCGGATCCCCCAGGACTACGTACTCGGCGGCCGAAGGGGTGCGAAGCCCAACGCAGATCCCAGCGAGGGATTCAAGCGCGCCGCGCGTCACATGGCTGTTCCGCGCGTGCATACCGCAGCCCGGGCGATCGGTCTCGCGCGCGGCGCTCTCGAGGATGCGCTCCAGTACTCGCAGGAGCGCGTGCAGTTCGACCAGCGCATCTCGGACTTCCAGAACACGCGCTTCAAGATCGCGGAGATGGCGACGAAGGTCGAGGCGGCCCGGGCGCTCATGTACTCCGTCGCCAACGACGCCGACAGCGGCGTCATGCGTCAGCGCGAGGCCGCCATGTGCAAGCTCTTCGCGAGCGACATGGCCGAGGAGGTGACCAGCCAGGCGCTCCAGATCTACGGCGGCTCCGGCTACACCAGCGAGTACGCCGTCGAGCGCTACTGGAGGGACGCGCGGCTCACCCGGATCTTCGAGGGGACCTCCGAGATCCAGATGAAGATCATCTCGGACTCGCTGCTGCCGAAGCCCGGCCGCTCCTAGCCCACACCCGGAGGCACGATGAAGCGACCCATCGCATTCCACACCTCGGGGACCGGCTACTTCGAGGACTTCGAGGTGGGCGCGCGCATGCGCCACGCGCGACGCACTACCATCAGCGAGGGCGAGAGCCACCTGCTCACGAAGCTGGTCATGAACACCGCCGACGGTCACTTCAACGCCGAGAAGTTCCCGAAGGGCGGCCCCTTCCCGAACCAGCTGGTCTTCGGCCTCCTCACCGGCTCGCTGGTGATCGGCCTCGCCACCCAGGACACCGCCGAGCAGGCGCTGGCCGAGGTCCGCCTCGACGGCCTGCGCTTCCTCTCCCCGGTGGTGCCGGGGGACACGCTCTCCGCCTACACCGAGGTGATCGGGATCCGGGACGCCGAGCGCGAAGACGCCGGCATCGTGCGCTTCAAGCACTGGGGCCTGAAGCAGGACGACACCCTCGTCTTCGAAGGCGAGCGGGAGGTGCTCCTCAAGCGCCGCAGCCACTGGGCGAACCGATGAGCGCGCAGGCGAGCGGTGGTCGGAACGGGCCGCTTCGCGACGTGCGGATCCTGGACTGCACCCAGGCCCTGGCGGGACCCTTCTGCACCATGCTCCTCGCCGATCTCGGCGCCGACGTCATCAAGGTCGAGCCGCCTCGCGGCGACATGGCCCGGGTGCTCGGCCCGCGCCCGAAGGACACGAAGGGCTGCGACTACGGCGGCTACTTCGCGAGCATCAACCGCAACAAGCGCAGCATCGTGCTCGACCTCAAGGAAGAGGGCGATCGCGACGTCTTCCTCACGCTCGTCGAGTCCGCCGACGCCGTGGTCGAGAACGCCCGGGTGGGCGTCATGGACCGCCTCGGGCTGAGCTACGAGGCGCTGCGCGCGCGCAACGAGCGCCTGGTCTATGTCGCGATCCGCGGCTTCGGCGATCCCCGCACCGGCGCGAGCCCCTACGCCGCGTGGCCCGCCTTCGACATCGTGGCCCAGTCGATGGGCGGCATGGTGGGGCTGACCGGGCCCCGAGGCACCGCTGGCATGCCGGCCGGTGCCAGCGTCGGCGACCTCTTCCCGGGAACCCTGGCCGCACTCGGCCTGGTGTCTGCATTGCTCGCGGCGAGGAGCTCCGGTCGCGGTCAGTTCGTGGACGTCGCGATGTACGACGCCGTGCTCAGCCTCTGTGAGAACATCGTCTACAAGTACGCGGCGGATGGAACCATCGAGCGCCCGAAGGGGCAGGGGCACCCGGTGCTCTGTCCCTTCGACGTCTACGAGACCAGCGACGGCGCCGTGGCGATCGCGGCTCCCGCCGATCCGCAGTGGAGGATGCTCTGTGACGCCATGGAGCGAGAGGATCTCGCCGAGGACGACCGCTCGAAGGATGTCTTCGCCCGGCACGCCAACCGCGACTTCGTGAACGAGACGATCCTCGCCTGGACCCGGGCTCACACGCGCGGCGAGGTGGTGGACGCGCTGGCCGGACGGGTTCCCGTGGGCCCCGTGCAGAACGCGGAGGACATCTTCCGCGACCCCCACGCCCACATCCGGGAGATGCTGGTAGAAGTCGAGCAGCCCGGCTCGAACCCCCCGCTCACGCTGGCAGGCGCCCCCATCAAGCTGACCGAGACGCCGTCGGGCGTCTATCGCCGCCCCCCGCTGGTGGGCGAGCACACGATCGAAGTGCTGGCCGAGGCCGGCATCACACGCGAGGAGAAGTCATGACCCCCCCGTCCCGCCTCCGCCGCTCCGAGCTGGCCGTACCCGCCGCGAACCCGCGCATGATCGAGAAGGCGGCGGCCAGCGATGCCGACCTGGTCTTCCTCGACCTCGAGGACGCGACGGCGCCGGCTCTGAAGGAGGAGGCCCGCGCCAACGTCGTCCACGGGCTCAAGACCCTGGATTGGGGACGCACGATTCGCGCGGTGCGGGTGAACTCGGCCGACACGAAGTGGGCCGCCGACGACCTGGTGGAGGTGGTGACGGGCGCCCACGAGCACCTCGACATCATCATCATCCCCAAGCCCTACGCTCCGCGCGACATCTGGTTCTTCGAGACGCTCCTGGACCAGCTCGAGCAGAAGCTCGGCCTCGAGCCCCGCATCGGCTTCGAGGCGCTGATCGAAGAGGCGCAGGCGCTCTCCCGGGTGGAAGAGATCGCCGCCTGCTCGCCGCGGCTCGAGGCCCTGATCCTGGGCTTCGGCGATCTGGCGGCGAGCCTCGGCTTCCGGGTCGGCCACGAGGCCGAGAAGGGCGATGCCTATCCCGGCGACCCCTGGCACGCCGCGCGCTCGCGCATGATCGCCGCCTGCCGCGCCAACGGCCTCGACGCCATCGACGGCCCCTATCCCAGCTTCACGAAGCCCGAGGTCTACCGCCGCGAGTGCACCTGGGCCAGCACCCTCGGCGCGGTCGGCAAGTGGTGCATCCATCCGAGCCAGATCGCCATCGCGAACGAGGTCTTCGCTCCCAGCGACAAGGAGATCGCCTTCGCTCGCGCGCAGGTCGCGGCCTACGAGGCCGCCACGAAGGGCGGCGAGGGCGCGGGCAGCAGCGGTGGCATGCTGGTGGACGCGGCATCCCTGCGCCTCTTCCAGGCGGTCCTCGACCGGGCCCGACAGACCGGGCGGATCGAGTAGCCCGGGGAGGGCGCGGCGGAGGAGACCTCATGCGAGACCAATGGGACCACTTCATCGACGGCGAGTGGGTGAAGCCGGCCGCCGGGCGCCACCTCGACTCCTGCGATCCCGCGAGCGGAAGGCGCGTCACGCGTGTGGCCGCGGGCGACGCCGAGGACGCCGCCGCGGCCATCGAATCCGCGCGCGCGGCCTTCCGGGAGTGGCGGGAGATGAAGCCCGGCGAGCGCGGGCGGCTCCTCACCGACATCGCCCGCGCGATCCGCGCCAACCTGCCGAAGCTCGCCGCGTTCGAGCAGGCCGAGGCCGGGAAGCCGGCCTTCCAGGCGCCCTTCGAGATCGAGGCGGCGGCACAGTACTTCGAGTTCTACGGGGGCCTCGTCCACGCGGTGGGAGGAGAGACGCTCCAGCTCGGACCGGACGTACACTCCTACACACTGCGAGAGCCCTTCGGCGTCGTCGGTGTGATCACGCCCTGGAACTCTCCCATCAACCAGGCGGCGCGGGGTATTGCGCCGGCACTGGCGGCCGGGAACGTGGTGGTCGCGAAGCCGTCGGAGTTCACCTCCACCAGCACGCTCGAGCTGGCCCGCATCGCCGCCGATTGCGGTCTGCCGAAGGGGGTGTTCAACGTCGTGACCGGGACCGGGCCCGAGGTCGGCGCCGCCATCGTCGAGCATCCGCACGTACGCAAGGTCGCCTTCACCGGCTCCCTCCGGGCCGGCAGGGAGATCGGACGCATCGCAGCCGAACGCATCCTGCCGCTCACCCTCGAGCTGGGCGGGAAATCCCCGAATCTGATCTTCGGCGACGCCGACCTCGCGAAGGCCGTCCCCGGATCGCTTCGCGGCTTCGTCGCCAATGCGGGACAGGTTTGCAGCGCGGGAACCCGGCTGCTCGTCGAGCGATCCGTGCACGAGGACTTCGTTGCGGCCCTCGGACGAGCCATCGCCGGCGTCAAGCCCGGTCAGGCGATCGGTCCGATGACGACCGAGGCCCAGTACCAGAAGGTGCAGGACTACTTCCGCATCGCCCAGGAGGAGGGCGCGACGGCGTTGGCCGGCGGGACCCTCTCCGACGATCCGGACCTTCGAGACGGATTCTTCGTCTCTCCCACCGTGTACACGGGCGTGCGCAACGACATGCGGATCGCCCGGGAGGAGATCTTCGGACCCGTCGCCGTGGTCATTCCCTTCGGCGACGAGGAGGAGGCCATCGAGATCGCCAACGACTCCGACTACGGGCTGGCGGCCGGGCTGTGGACGCGGGACGTATCCCGCGCCCACCGGGTCGCGGCGCGGCTCGAGGCGGGTCAGGTCTACGTCAACGACTGGATCGCAGGTGCCGTCGAGATGCCCTTCGGCGGCTACAAGCAGAGCGGCTACGGCCGTGAGAAGGGCATCGAGGCCCTCCACCACTACACGCAGCTCAAGAGCGTGACCATCCGGCTCTAGGGCGAAGGAGCCCCATGAAGTTCGGACTCGTCCTCGCCTCTCAGCACGCGCCGGGGGACGACCTGGTCTCCCGCTGGAAGGAGCACCTGGAGCAGGTGCGGCTGGCACGCGCGGTCGGCTTCTCGTCCGTCTCGGCGAGCCAGCACTACGTCTCGGCACCGCACCAGTACCTCCAGCCGATTCCTTTGCTCTCACGCCTGGTGGACGAGACCGAGGGCATGGCGCTCACGCTCGGGGTCGTGATCCTCCCGCTCCAGCACCCCCTGGCCCTCGCCGAGGACGTGGCGACCCTCGACGTGGTCTCCGGCGGGCGGGTCCAGCTTGGTGTGGCACTCGGCTACCGGGACGAGGAGAACGAGGCCTTCGGCTACGACCCTCGCAAGCGCGTGTCTCGCTTCGAGGAGTCGCTGGAGATCATCAAGCGGCTCTGGACCGGCGAGCCGGTGACCTTCTCGGGGAAGCACTTCGAGATGGAGGGCGTCCAGATCTCCTGCCGTCCCGCGCAACGCCCGCGGCCGCCGATCGGAATCGGTGCGAGCGCCGAGAAGGGCATCCGCAGGGCCGCCCGCCTGGGAGACGCCTGGATCTGCGCGTCCCACGCCACCCTCGACACCGTCGTGGAGCAGACGGCGTTCTATCAGCGCTGCCGTCAGGAGCTCGGCAAGGAGCCGCTTGCGAGCCTGCCCCTGGGCCGCGAGTGCTACGTCGCGCCAACCCAGAGGCAGGCGCTGTCCGAGGGCGCACGCTTCATCGCCGGCAAGTACCAGGCCTATCACGAGTGGGGACAGGACGATGCGATGCCCGACGACGAGTCCTTCCTGCTCGAGGCCGAGGAGCTCGCGAAGGACCGGTTCATCGTGGGCGACCCCGCGGCGGTGCGCGACGAGATCCAGCGCTATCGCGACCGCCTCGGGCTCCGCTCCATGAGCTTCCGGGTCCAGTGGCCCGGGATGGACAATGCAGACGTGCTGCGCTCGATCCGACTCCTGGGAGAACAGGTGCTTCCCCACCTCCAGGACGAGCGCGATTGATGGAGCGACTCCACTTCGAGGTCGAGGGTGGCGCGAGAGCTCCCACGCTCGTGCTCATTCACGGCTTCATGTCGAGCCGTCACCAGTGGTCGCTCAACCGAGAGCGCCTGAGCGAGCACTTCCGGCTCGTGAGCGTCGAGCTCTGGGGGCACGGCCGCTCGCCGAGCCCCACCGACCCGCAGGCCTATCGCGTCGAGCGGTACCTGGACGAGCTCGAGCACATCCGGCGGAGCGTCGGGGTGGAGCGCTGGCTCGTCTGCGGCCAGTCCTTCGGCGCCGGCCTCGCCATCCGCTACGCCCTCGCGCATCCGAAGCAGGTCGCGGGCCTGATCGTGACCAACTCCCGCTCGGCGCTGAACGACGTCAGTCGGGAAGGGCGAGCGAGCGGGGACGCCGATACCTGGCGCAGGATGGATCTGCGCGCGCTGCCCCTGCACCCCTGCCATGCGCGGCGATTCCCCGCGGAGCTGAAGGCGCGCATGGAGGCGGCCGCCGACGCCGTCGACCGCGACGCCCTGCGTCAGGCGGCGACGACGACGGCCCGCGCGCTCTCGTGCCGCGACGTCGTGCACGAGCTCAGCGTGCCGACCCTCCTCGTCAACGGCCGCTTCGAGAAGCGCTTCCAGCCCGATCGGGACTTCGCAAAGGCCCGTATCCCGGGCATCGAGGTCGTCGATCTCGATGCCGGGCACTCGGTCAACATCGAGGCGGCACCCGGCTTCGACGAGGCGGTGATCGACTTCGCCCGCCGACACGCCTTCCTCACGAGACTCGCGCCTTGATGCGCTACATCGGGCCCGGGATCATCTGGGCGATGTCGGCGATCGGGCAGACCCACGTCGTCCTCTCGACCTACGCCGGCGCACGCTTCGGATTCGATCTCCTCTGGATGGTCGTCCTCGCCCACGTCCTCACCTACCCCGTCTTCGAGTTCGGCGCCCGCTACGCAATCGCAACCGGCCACAGCCTCAACCACGCCTATCTCGGCATGCTGGGCGTGCGCTGGATCGCGGTGCCCTTCCTGGGCTTCATGGTGCTGGCGGTGCCCTTCCTCCTGGTCGCATCCCTCGGGAGCGTCACCGCCTCGATCCTCCTGGCCGCGTTCCCCTCCGTCGGCTTCGCGACCTGGGCCGGCGTGATCGCGGTGGGGACCGCGGCGCTGCTCTTCGGCGGTCACTACCGCTGGCTCGAGCGCCTGAATCTCGCCATGGCGTCGATCCTGCTCGTCGGCGTCGCGATCGCGTTCGGACTCGAGCCGCCCGAGGGCGGCGCCTTGACCGCAGGGCTCCTCCCCGCCATCCCCGCCGGCGCCCTCGTCACCCTGGTCGCGATGATGCGTCTACCCAGCGACGCGGGCTCCTCGATCCTGCTCTCGGCCTGGGCGCTCGAGCGCCGGGATGCGGCGCCGGAGGATTCTCCCGCCGAGGCCATGCGGGGCATCCTCTTCGGGCTTCGCTGCGGCTACGCGCTCTCGCTGGGGGTCTCGTTCGTCTTCCTCTCGCTGGGCGCCACGGTGCTTCGGCCCCGGGGCGTCGACCTCGAGGGCGTCGACCTCGCGCTGCAGCTCTCGAGGGTCTTCACCGAGACCGTGGGCGCGTGGACCTTCCCCCTCTTCATCCTGATCGCCTTCGTGGCCCTCTTCAGCGGATACTACGCCGCCGCAGACGGCGTGCCCCGCGTGCTCGAGGATCTGGTCCGCCGGATCCGCGGCGGCGACGGCGGCGGGTGGATGAGCCGGCTGCGGGGCATTCACGCGGTGCTGCTGCTCGCAGGCGGCTTCGCCATCACGATCGGTCTCGAGCGCCCAGCCTTCCTGGTGTTGCTGGCGGTCTCGGTGGGGCTGGTGGGCTACCCGCTGATCTACGGCCTGAATCTGTTCGCGGTACTGCGGATGATCCCACCGGAGTTCCGGCCGCACCCCTTCACACTGGCGGTCGCCGGCATGGGCGTCCTCTTCGCGATGACCGGAACCGTGCTCCTGGTGGTCACGCGTGTGCTGGCCTGAGCGCGAGTGCTGGAGTCCCGCGGCGTCAAGCCTTCAGCACGCCGGCGAAGAGCTCGCCGTAGCCCTTCGGGAACACGGTCTTCTCGTAGATGCCCTTCTGCTTCAGGAAGCGATGGAAGTCCTTCAGGTGGTAGCAGGGCACGCTTGCCAGGAAGTGGTGCTCCAGGTGGTAGTTCAGGTTGTAGGGAGCGACGAAGAACTTCTCCCACCAGCGCACGTAGACGGTGCGCGTGTTCAGGCGCGGATCGAGGTCGAAGAGATCCGGCGTCGCTCCGTGCTCCGCCACCTGGCGAAGGCGCGCGATCAGCATGTAGGTCGTCAGGTAGGCGGCCGGCCACAGCAGGTAGAGGAGCCCGTTCCCGGTGGCGGCGAGGATCGCGAACATCGCCGCGTTGACGATCGCGTGCCCCGCCAGGGCGTTCCCGTTCCAGGGCGCCTTGCCGAGATCCGCCTGGCCGCGCCGCCAGGTCGCCTTCAGCGCCTTCCAGCCGGTTCGGCCCGTCAGGTCGCGCCAGACCTTGCGACGAAAGCTCTCCTTCGAGATGGGATAGGCCTGATAGTTGGGCAGGTCCGGGTCCTTCTCCGTACCCGCCCACGCGTGGTGCTTCAGGTGCCCGCGGGCGTAGCGCGGCTGGTCCGAGAGGATCGGGTAGGCGCAGAGCCACTGGCCGATGTGCTTGTTGGCCCAGGGGCTCGCGAAGAGCAGGCCGTGGCCGCAGTCGTGCATCAGTGCCGCAAAGCCCAGCTGCCGACCGCCCAGCAGGCAGAGCGCCGCCAGGATCGTCAACGGATTCGTCCAGAGCGCCACGACCGCGAAGATCGCCGCGATGGAGCCCCAGTTCAGGGCCACGAGCTTCGCACCCTGCCAGTCGCTCTTCGCGTTGAAAGGCGCCAGCTCCTCCCGGGTCGCGACGTCACCGATCTTCATGAAGGACTCCTCCGGGTTCAGGCCAGGGCGGCGGCGGCCAGGCCGCTGCCGTCGCCGGGTGTCTGCTCCAGCTCGATCGTGTCTCCCGCCCAACGCTCCCAGCAGCGACGACCCAGCAGGTCGTAGCGTTGCATGGTCTCGACGAGCGCGGATCGTTTCCGCGTGTCCACGATCGGCGCGGGCAACAGCGGGTCGAGCACGATCCGTCGGACGGCCTCACCGCCGACCCGAAACGACTCCGCCATGGCGGCGTCCGGGGACAGGGCGGGCAGGCGAGCCGCGCTCGCCTCGAGGCTGGCGATTCCGTCCTCGTAGCCGCGCTCGAGCTCGGACACGTTCCACAGCGCGCGGGCGCGGGCATCGCTCGTGGCGTCGAGACCCGAGAGCTCGAAGACGAGCAGGGCGGAGCCGCTGCCCAGCGCGCCCAGCCGCGCGCGCAACGCGGCGACGCCCCCGACCAGATTGTCGGGCCTCACGTGGAGCGGACCCGACAGCGCACGGAACCCGAGCAGCCGCAGCGCCGTGGCGCGCCTCCGCGCCACGCTCCGGTCGCGGGGCCGCAGCTCCTGGGCGGCAGCCCACGTACCGTCCCACTCGCGCCCCTCGTCCTCGACCCTCCGCCACGAGCGGACCTGCCGGTTCACCGCATGGGCGGCGGCGCCCATCCTGTACAGGCCGCGCTCATCCGAGTCCACCAGGCCTCGCGCCCGGAGCCGAGCCAGGGCGACGCGCACGCTGTTCTCTCCCACCCCGAGGATCGCCGCGGCACGCACCAGAGCGCCGACGGGCACCGCCCGGCGCGCCGGCAGAGTCGAGAGCAGGTCGAGGATGAGGCTCTTCGGGGTGGGTGACACGCGGTTCCTACACTCGCGCACGACCAGTGCGCCCCATTGTTATTACACGATACTCCTTGTGATGTCCATACTTGAAACATATGACTCCCGACTGCGTGGCGCTCCGGCGCCTCATGGGGAACATCCGGTCGGAGTCAAACCCTCGTCCCGACCAGCGCCACTCGGGATCGAGGGGTCTCTACAGCCGCTCCACGTCCTACGGCGCGATCGACCGGCGCACCCTCTCGCGGGACACGGACGTCACCCGGATCCGGCCGGACTCCCCACCAGGACCGCGGCCATCACCGCTGCCTCACCGCGGTGGAGAAAGGCCCTGATCCAAAGTTGATCCTTGGATCGGTCTCTTCGGCGGGGATGTCGATGTTCAGGGGGCATCAAAAGGAGCCTTTCTTCCCTCGCCCCCGGAGGATGTGCCCCCGGTGCGTGCTTCGA
>Ga0209536_100001256_pt1 | contig 41939 bp, 56 predicted proteins | sample DeeMarSeWOR28_12_FD_187461 | JGI IMG/M metagenome (GOLD analysis project Ga0209536, IMG submission 187461) | Marine sediment microbial communities from White Oak River estuary, North Carolina - WOR-2-8_12 (SPAdes) (version 2) | ecosystem: Environmental > Aquatic > Marine > Intertidal zone >...
CGGAGCACGGTCACCCTTCAACCCCCCGTCAATCTTCGGTTTGTTTGCGAGCGAGTGAAGTGACACGGTACTCGTTGGTCCTTTGAGCAGCGGACCCTCAACCCCACCTTCAACGTCGTAGAAGCCCTCGTCTGCGAGCTTCCGATACCATTCGCGCTGGAGCTTACGCAGTTCCTTCGACTTATACCAAGGTTTCTTGTCGCTCATCACTTGACCTCTTCGTATCCGTTCTTGTTTCGCATAGCTACTTGACGGCAGCCCAGTTGTATCCGATTTTCGGCTCCGCGAGGATCGGGACCTTCAAGCCCAGCGCCGGTCCCGCCGACTCCAGCGACTCCTTCAGGAGCGCAGCGCACGCATCGGCCTTGGGGTCGGGGCACTGCACCATGACTTCATCGTGCACCGTCGTCACGATCTGGTAGTCCGGTCGCATGTGGTGACGGAAGTAGTTCATTCCTAGAAGCAGCAAGTCCCTCGCACCACCCTGTATTAGATAGTTGACGACAAGTCGCTCGCCATTTGACCGGACAGAATACACTTCGCCATTCGGCTTCGGCTTTCGCCCGTAGATCTTGCACCGCTCGTAGTACTTCTTCGCGACCTTGGCGTACTCCTCGGGCATGTGCGCTCGCATGTACTCGGGGTTCAGCTCCGGGATGTACCGCAGCCTTCCCGCCAGCGTCCGTACAAACGGGACAGTCGCGCTGGAGTCGTCCGCCTCCTGGATGATCTTCTGTCGCCACCGCTCTACCTCCGGGTACTCCGCGTGGAGCGCTGCGATCTTGTCCTTCGCCTCGCTCTCGCTGCAGCCTAGCACGTCGTTCGCCAGCTTCGCTGGTGCGCCACCGTAGAGCAGGAAGCCAAAGTTGACGGTCTTGCCCTTGTCACGGGTGATGCCCATCGCGTCCGCCGTCCGTTGGTGCAGGTCGCCCCCGTTCAGGAAGGCGTCGAGCAGCGTGCCGCCGCAGTACTCCGCGAAGTAGCGCAGCTCCACCTGCGAGTAGTCGGCGCTGACGAAGACGCAGCCATCGTCGGGAATGTACGCCTCGCGTACGAGCTTCGCGTACTGCCCACGCGCCGGCTGGTTCTGGATGTTAGGGTTGCTGCTGCTGAGGCGCCCGGTGCGGGTGCCAAAGTGCCACAGATCCGGGTGGAGCCTTCCGTCTCGCCACTGGCGGGCCTCCTCGACCAGCTCATCGGAGTACGTCGACACGATCTTGGCGACCTCCTGGTAGTCCAGCCGGAGCTGGGCCAGGCGCTTTCCGTCCCCCTTCGCGTTCTTGACGTTGTACTCCATGACCTTCCCCTCGGTCGAGAAGGCTCCGCCCTTGGTTCTCCCCTTCGGTGTCCATGTCCCCTCAACGAAAAACTCTTGAAGCTGCTTGGCGCTGCTGATCTTGATCCCCGGTGCGAGCGCTTCCCACTCGGAAAGGATGCGAGCCTGCTCGAACCCCGCCTCGACGCCAAGCGTGCGCAGCTTCCCGTAGTTGATCCGCATGCCTTGTCGCTTCATGTCAGCGAGCGTATGCGTGAACGTGCACTCCTCGATGAACCAGTCCCACAGTCCCGCCTCTTCGAGCTTGGGCTTGAAGTGCTCGCCCAGGTCGAGCGTGTTGCGGCTGTCCCAGCCCGCGTAAAACTTCACCGCGTCGCCGGTCTTCGCATAGATCAGCGGGTCGTAGTGCGGGACCTTGCGGTCGAACAGCTCCGCGACGATCCCCTTCAGGTCGATACCCTTGTGTCGCGCGAGCACGAGCCACGCGGCGATCATGCTGCACAACAGGCCGTCCAGCGTGTAGCCGTCCATCGCCAGCGCGATGATGTCGATCTTCGCGTGGTGCGCCCACGCCCGGTGCTCCGCCGCCGCTTCCGCAAGCACCCCCATGATCTCGTCAAGGTGCGTGAAGCTAATGTTGTTCCCCTTGTGACGAACGGGAATGTAGTAGTTGTACTCCCCGAACGAAACGGAAACACCCAGCAGCGCGGAGTGCGACACGTTGGCGAAGTCAGTACCTCGAAGCGAGGCACCAGCAAACTCTGTGTCGATCCCGATGTTCCCATCGTGGGAACGTAGCCGCTTGAGGAAGGTGGCGACGCGCGCCGGCGTGTTGACCGTCGACACCTTCAGCTTGGAGTACTCGTCCTTCTCCTCCTTCTTTTTCTTCTTTGATTTCGCAGGCTTAGGAGGGCTCTCGCGTACCGGGCGTCGCTCGATGATCTTCATCGATCCATCATCAACTGGGCGCAGACCATAGAGCAGAAGTGTCTCGCGCCGTCGTCCATAACCGCGATGATGGGGGAGTCGGCGCTGGTGATAACCATGCGGCACGCGGGGTTCGCACACGTGCTGATCGCTTCTCGGGGGTCGTAGTTATAGTAGAAAGCCTTGATACTCTGGGCTGCGCTGTCGTCCCCGGCGATGCGCTCCGGGCTCGGCTGCACGTACACGGCGGTGTCGACCTCCTCCCAGTTCAGGCGGGAAAGCTCCGCGGCGGCGGCCCGCTGCTTCTCCTCTATCTCGTTGATGACACGGTTGAGATACCACGCCGCCTTGCGCAGGTCTTCGAGCTTCTTGCCCTTGTACTCGCAGCGGCACACGTACTTCAACACGTTAGCCAAACGGAAATCACTTTTCGCATAGGTCTCGATCACGTCAATGACCTCGATCCCGTTTCGGTTATAATGACGTGGGCTGTTTACTGGGTCGCTCATTTTCTTCTCCTTTGTGGACGTGGGGAGACTTGCACTCCCCTGCTGGCGGCAAATGCTTCCGCCGATGGCTGGCCCAACGTCCCGTCTATGTTCACGGGTATTACCCGAAGCAGGCCATAGACAGCCCCATAGCCCCTATCCCTTCGCCTTCGGGCTGCGATCCATCGCGTGCCAGAAGGTTGCGTTGATGAACGACTCGCTCACGTCCACAAGGATCTCCTCACCGTTCGGTGCGAGGAACTTGCAGGCGACGAGCTTCGCTCGCTCGGGGTAGCCCTCTTCCGTCTCGTTGCCGGTGTCGACTTCGAGGAGGAGGCTGGCGCTCCCGGGGTAGTCCTCATCACCGAGGATAACCCCAAAGTTGTCGTAGGTGTAGCCGTCTTCACCCTTAGTGGCGAGGCTGATTGACGCATATCGAGTCTTCTTTTTATTGCTCATTAGAATTTCTCCGGGGCTTTGAACCCACTCTTCTTTGCCTCAGCGGGGGCCTTAGTGCTTCCCGCTTTCTTTGCCTTGGGCTCGGGCCGAGTCGTGCTCGGTGTCACGGCGGCATTGTCTTCGCCCGCCTTAAGTGGGTACAGGCTCAATCCCAATACCTGCCCCAGGCTTGACGCGGCTCGCTTGAGCGCGTCTGTCACAGCTTCCGCCGCGGCGAAGTCGATGACCTCGTTGGCGCGACCGTCGCTTACGTCCTCGAACTTTCCAGTTGGCTTCCGGTTCTCCCAGATTTCTTTCCGAAGGACACCATGGCCCACTGCAAGCCCGTCCCGGGTGACCGTGCGCTCAGCCACATAAATCGTCAGGCGAACATGTGCAAACCACCGCGCCGCCCCGTCGTTGAAGCTCGGGTTGATGGGGTAGTTATCGATCACTTCATAACTCCAGCCCAGCGGGCCGAACAGCTCGTTGAGGGTTTGCTTCACGTATCGTCCGGTAACGTACGACAGGCCCTTGCGTTCGCTCACGTATTGCGGAGCTACTGGCGTTCGCAGGATCTCGACGAGAGTCTGCCCCTGCGCTTGTTGTTCCTCTTTTTGAGGCTTCTCTTTTTCACTCATGCGTTCCTCACTTTAACCTGGTCCGCCGGCAGCGGCAAGCGCCTCGGCAAACTTTTCATTCTCTTCGTCGAGCACCTTATCCCAAGCTGGATCGCGCTCGATCACATAGGCCCTGAAGTCCCACACCTGCCGCCACTTCTGCTTCGGGTGGCGCATGATCGTTTCCGCCATGATAATCCCATAGTCAAGCTCCAACACTGCGAGTTGCGTCTTCACCTGGTCCACGTAATATTCCGGTACCATCTCCTGAAACTTCGAGCTGGTGCTCTTCTTGACCTCGGTGATGAACAGCCCACCGTTGTCGTCGATGTAGCTGCGGAGGTACGGAAAGAGGGTGCGGTCCTGGCTGAACTCCGCGTGGACCTCCGGCTCTTCGAGGCTCGGGTCGTGCCAGGCGTCAGCGTCCCACGGTGCACCGAACCCATCGATGCTCGCGGCGATGAAGTCCCAGCGATCGTTGACGTACAGCCCGTTGTCGGGCTTGACCAGGCAGCCCACGGCGTACCCAAACTTCTCTTGGATATTCTGCTCATCGAACGAGCCATGCGCCATCGAGGTGACAGAGTAGTCGTCGAACTCCTTCTCGGCGCCCAGCTTCCCTTCGATGATAGTGTACTTGTTGTTATCCTCACTGTACCAAGACGGCACGTCTATCTCGCGCCACCCAAAGACCTCCGACGAGGTGAGGAACGAGCGCCGGGTTTCTTTCCAGTGATCGAAGTTGGCCTTCGCGTCAGCGATCTTTCGGACACGATCGGGTAACTGTAGCATCATAGCTTCGCACTGATGTTCACGTATCCCTCAAGCGTGACCACTTCACCTGACTCCAGGACAAGCCCTGTTACGCGGTCGAAGCCGCCATCAGACCCCCCCTTGGGGACGCCGAGAAGTAGCATGCCGTTTCCCGGGAAAGAGGTTTCCGTCTTGATTACCGCGCCGATGTATTCCTTCGTTCCATCTGGACGGGATAGTTTGATGTTGCCAATTTTCATACTGTCTGCATCATGACAGGCCGGGACAGGAGGCGCAAGAACTTTCTCAACTTTCCCTGGCACGCTTCTTGCTATTCTTGTGTATTATTCGCTCGGGAAAATGTGGGACAGTTGGCTTATTATTCTTGTGTTTTTTACTTGACAGAGGTTCCTTGTTCGGATTAGAATGTCGTCATGCGCAGAGAACGGACTGACGCCGCACCGCATGAGTGTACTGAGTGCAAAGAGCCAGCCTATGTCCCGTTCAGCGGACCAGCGCGCTGCACCAACTGGCACTGTTCCCGCTTCGATCAGAAGATCTGGGAAGAGCATGTGCTGGCGTTGCCCGACCCAGGCGATCCCCTCGACATTGACGAGGACGCAACGACTGAGCCGGGCTACTGCTTTCGTAAGATTTTCTGATGTGGGAGTTCGTCGGGTACTATCTGAGCAGCGGAAAGGAATGTATGTTCAAAATTGGAACCTTTTCTTCCTACAAGGCCGGGGCAGCGCACGCGAACAGTTGGATGCGCAACGAGCCGCGCGCGGTTCGGTGGGAAGTAGAAGTTATGCACGAGCCGCTTGGGGAGGATGATGGCGAATGAAAGAGAAATCAAAATGGGGATCAAGCCTGAGAACCCTGGAGCTGTATGCAGCGCTACCGGTCGCGCTTGTAAGTGTAACGGCGGGCGTTGCCGCTTTGGTGGTGAATCGCGCCTGGACAAGGTTTCAGTCCCGGTTGTACGCCACCTACGAAGTGCCAAAATCATGCTTGAAGCCGCGCTCGAACACATTGACCTCGCTCTCGGGGCAGACCACCTACTCATCCGAAAGTACCCAGCACCAGAAGTGCGGGAGACACGTCGGAAAATAGTGGCGGCAATCGCGATGATAGAAGAAATCGGTGGGGAGTTGAAGTGAGACTACACTCAACATCGGAGACTATTCATGAAGCTATCGACACGTTCAGGCTCGACTCTCTCGAGCCTCCTAATCTGGTGCCTTTGGGAATCCCTCCTCTTGACAACGAGATCGGTGGCCTGGGTCCTGGGGCGCTCGGAGTACTTGCGGCACCTACCGGAGCGGGAAAGAGCAGCGCCATGTTGTCTGCCATGCTTTCGTCGAAGGTCAAGGTGGGAGCTATTTCGGCTGAGGATGGCCCGGACGTTGTCGGCACCCGACTACTCTCGGCTATCACTGGGATCGACAGCTTGCGATTACGGCGTAAGGACCTCACGAAAAAAGACCTGAAGACTATCGCAGAAGCAGCCAAGGCGTCCACTCTGGACCACATGCATTTCGCATATCCTATCGGTGGGCGCATCGGGTTGGTCGAAGAAGCTATCGCGGAAATGGGGGAGCGCGGCTGTCGTCTCGTGTGGTGCGACTACCTCCAGTGTTTCAGCGTCCCCGGCCACAAGGAGCGGCGCGGAGAGATCAACGAGCTGCTGAGTCGTATTCACCAAGCGGGTGCGGACGCGGGATGCGCCATCATGTTAATCAGCCAGTTTCGTCGGGTGGGCGAAGACCTCAAGACCGGGAAGCCACGGCCCCTCGGGATCCACCACCTGAAGGAGTCGGGTGACATAGAGAATAAGGCGCGCATCATCGTCATCGCTCAGAAGCAGCCGGCGCCTGATGGTGTTCGCGTGAGGTTCAAGCTGGCGAAGTGTACATACGGGGGCGAGTATGTGAAGTACGATATGCTCCGAGATAATAGTGGTACGTTGAGACACGTCCACTATTATAAGCCGGAGGAGAATTGGGGGTAACATGTCGGGCAAGAAGTCCCGTGACAAGGGAAGCAGGTTCGAGCTGTTCTTGGAGAAGGCATTCCGCGCCTCGTTCCCTGATGCTCGTCGCATGGGGGGTACGCAGTCGCGCGATCCTAAGTACGCAGATATAGAGGGCACACCGTTTAGAATAGAGGCCAAGCATTGGGCTAAGCTGACGTACAAGAACATCACGGACGCACTAGCTCAGGCGAAGGAAAATAGCGAGAGGTACGAGGATAATCGCATCCCGATCGCTATCACTAGGGTTGACTACGCCAAGGATGAGCTTGTGCATATGACACTGCGGCATTTCCTTGCGCTAATCGAGCGTCACTTCTGGAGAGAGCCTGAGTTTGCGGAAGTGATTCCAATCCGTGGTGAAGAGGAATGAGTGGCCCAAAAGCAGTGGTGGTAGGTGATCTGCATTTCCACCCTCTTTACGACAATAAGAGGGCCACGGAAATCGGGGAGTTTGCTGCAGAGGAACTTGCCACCGCTGGTGATGAGGGCTTCCTAGTTCTGATGGGGGACGTCGCGGACTGCGTGGCCTTCAACGAGCACGGAAGCAAACTGGAGCTAGAGGGGGCGCGTTGGAAGGACGACATCGCCGCGTGCAAGGATGGGCTGGACCGCCTGATGCAGCCCTTCTACAGGCGCAAGCGCAAGCTGCCGCACCGGATCGTAACGTTAGGGAACCACGAGAACCGCGTCAACCGCTGGCTCAAGCAGGAGCCGCGCTTCGCTGGTATGATGTCGACGGAGGATCTTGGCTTCGCTCAGTTTGGCTTCCAGACTTTCGAATACGGGAAGATGGTGCAGATCGGAGGCACCAACTTCGTACACAATCTGGGGACGCAGACTAACCGTGCCGCGCAGATCACGAGCCCAACCAACGGGATCAAGTCAATCGGCGTGTCAACTATTGTCGGACACTCCCACAAGTTTTCGCATACGCCAGTTCCTTTCCGGGACCGGTATGTCCACGGGATCGACGTGGGGTGCGCTATTCATCGGGATATGGGGTTCGGTGAGGGGTGGTCGCACCAGACCGCGCACCTCTACCGACGCTGCGTATGGGTGCTTGACAATATGGAGAACGGCGATTTTGATCATCGCTCCGTTCGTCTGGAAACGCTGGGTGTCTGATGATTTACGAACACGAATGCAGGGATTGCAATCTTGAATGGCAGGAGGAGTACAGCCTGGAGACCTTCGACGTCTTAAAGGCTCGAGAAAAGGAGACAGGAGAGGGCATTTCCTGTCCCGATTGCGAGAGCACGAACACCTTCAGGCACGTCAACTACATACCCGTCCACTTCAAGGGTGGCGGATGGAGCCCACAAGGGTACTATCAATATGAAGCATACGATACTCTGCAGGCGCAAGGAAAGAAAATTACGCTCTACGATCGTAAGGAGGACCTAGACCGCGTGATGGAGGGCGAGAAGAGGCAGCGGATCATCCGTCGTATGAAGCGGGAAGACGAGATCGCAAAGCGAACCCTCGGTCCCGACGCAGCGTTCACCGAAAAGCGTGCGGAGAAGGCACTGGCCAAGCGCATGAAGAAGGACGAGCCTTGACCATCTGCCTGGCCGCCAAGTTCAAGGACGGGGTGCTGTGCTGCACAGACTCCGCTGTTTCCGTTGGGCACAACCGTCTAACCAAACCCGACATCAAGGGCTGGTGGAGGCACAACTCGTTTGTGATGTTCAGCGGCACGTTGTACTACGCGCAAGAGATCTTGCACGCCACACCCAAGGACCTGCGCAGCGCAGTGCTGGAAGTGAAGAAAATGCATAAGGACGATGATGATGATGAGGATTCCGCTGAACTGTTAGAGGTTCGAGGCGGGGACATCTATTACTATGAGTCGACTGGAGCGGTGATGAAGGCCGGGAACTACGGCGCCATCGGGCATGGCTCTACGCTCGGGCTCGCGCTGCTCGACATGGTGTACGCACCGGGGCGCTCAGAGAAATGGTTACGCACGCACATGGAGAACATCGTGCGCATTGTTGAGAAGTATGACACGACGGTCTTCCGCCCTTCAAGATTTGAGGTTATCACTGGAGGTTAAAGATGGGACTACCTGACAAGCTGCCAAACTGGGCGTTCTGGGTTCTGTTCTCGCTCTCGTTGCTCGTAACGGGAGTGATCTGGATTCTATCTTTCCTGCCTCTTATTCGCAAGCGAAGAAAGAAGTAAACTGGTATGACTGAACACATGATCATCTTTAACACATTGATCGTGCTGGCGTTCCTCGTGCAGATCTATAACTATTGGCTTCTCGGAGAAGATCGCGTCAACCATTACACATGGTTGTTTGTTCTTGGGTGCTTTGTTATTACTGAAACTATGGTTGCGTTGACGATGAGTAAGATATACTTTCTCTATGTTGCGCTGAACCTTTTCGGGATATGGAGGTTGTTCAGATGGGTCCGTTAGAGCGAGCAGCAATAAAAGAGATCAACGGTTGGGTTGAAGACTTCGACGGGAACTGGAGGGAGGTGCGCAAAGAGATGTTGTTTCGTATTGGGCAGCTCGCGCATCATGGTACCGCGATGGCAAGTGCTTACGCACACGTTCTTGGACAAGTCTATGAAGAGATGGAGCCAAAGCCACTGGCTTCATGACACTCCGCCCACGACATATACTCCATCAGAAGTACTGCCCCCTAAGCCGCTTGCGTTGTGCCTGTCTCGAGATCTGCAGGACGGCGGATTGCGACGATGTCGTACTTCCCGCGAGGGAACCAGCTGACGCAGACCTTATTGCTTTGGTTGCCGCCGAGAATGACGATGTAATGCTTGGTGATGAGCTTGAGGATCCCGACGTGGAACCCAGCGCGTGACCCCGTTCGAGTATCCGCACCGGATTTCTTTCGTTTGATCACAATGACCGCACCCCTGATCGGGCGGGAAGGGACGCCCCACGTCGTGTAGCTCGAGGCCAGTGCGTGGTTGGTGCCTTCATATCCACAGGCATTGAGCACCATGGATACAAAGACCGCACACCACGCAGTCTCATCTCTTCCCGTAGCCCATCGGCCAAGGTTCTTTCCGAACTGTTTGAGCCAGCCCAGTATCGTCGGGTTGTGCTCTGGTCCCTTGATCTCTTCTATCCCGATGAAGGTTGTAGCCTTCTCGTAGATATGATCAAGGGAGGCCATTACGCAAGGCAGCTATTGTAGAGGGTTGCGACCTGCGTGTCATTTAGCGCAGTGCCGGCGTATAGAACTACAGAGCCAATCCCCGTAGTGTATAAGGTTCCCGTTCCGCTGTGTCCAATACAGGTCTGAGTGGACGCGGTGGAGATGGTTGCGGAGTTGCCCGTAGTCGTATTGTTGAGTACGCCGTTGATATAGATCTTGGCAGTGTCATTGCTAAGACTGCGGGTCGCTGCAATATGCACGGTCTGCCCGATCGCCCAAGCGAGACCGCTGGAGGTTACGCTGCCGGTGAACGTATTCCCGTTGTTGCCCCAGCCGAAAGTCACCTCGTTCGCGGTGTCGTAACGAAGCACCCACGTCCCAAGCGCCGTGTAGCTGTTCGCATGCGCCATCAGGAGATGGAGGTTATTTGCCGTGGCCTCTTGCAGCGTAAACCACCCAGCGAGGGTCATATCCCCCGTTGGCTTGAGCGCAGCGTTCAGCGAGGTAGTAGCCGGCTGCCGCTCCCCAGAGCTGAGCAGCGTCAGCGTGCCGCCAGGGGTCTTGGTATAGACCGGGAAGCCATGTGAGATATCCCTTCCCGCGCCACCCGTGATGGCTTCAGTAAGGGTCGGGGTTTTCACCCAATGGGCAGTGGCTCCCCCAAAGAGCGTATCGTCATGGGCAGTTAGGATGCTGCTCCCACTCCCACCACTTGGCCCCCAGAGGGAAATGGCCACTACCGCACCTCGCCACGCACCGTGAAGACGCCCACCGCACCCGCGACAGTCTTGGTCGCCGCGGTAGAGCTAAGACACACTGCGCATCCGTTGTCGAACACGACGCCGACGTCAGACTGGCTCAGCGCCTCCGGGTCCCATGACACGGTGCTGGTAGCCGCAACAGAAATGCAGATGTCTGGGGCGGTTGTGTCAGCCGGCACGGTGGCCGAGTCGAAGATATGGAGGTATAGCACACCTGCGGACGAGTTTGTTGCAATGATCTCGTCCACCCGGCAGCGCGATGCGCTGGCAACCGCACTGGCCTCAGCGGCACTTGAGCTGTAGAGTTTCTTCATATTACTTTAGAATGGGGGTTGGCTCGTCCTTCTTCGGGGCATCCTTGGCCTCGTAGGATTTTCGTGCCGACTCCGGTAGGAGATTGACCACGTAGAGGATCTTCGCGATGATCGCGTCGTCCTTCGGCGTGGGGGTGAGCTTCGCAATCAGCGCAGCGACCGAAAGCAGAGCAGCAAGGACGCCAACGAGGGCAGCCCAGTTTGCGGTGATAAAAGTGATGAAAGCCATAGCTGATACCTAGTGAAGGTGGTTTTAGTTTAATAGGGTCCTAATGTATTCCGGGAGAACGGCCTGCCCAACCGGCATAATCTCTGGCACAATCGCCCCCTGCCCCACTGCCGTACTGACCACTATCCCGATGAGTCGTCCCTTCTCGTCGAGGATGGGACCACCAGAGTTTCCCCCGATGAACTGCCCATCTACGTCAAAGGTATAGTCACTGTATTCGCTGCTGGGGGAGGACACAAAGCCCGCGAACAGATGGACCCTGCTGAACCCATTCGGGAAGCCAGTCCAAATAACCCGCATGCCGTAGGTTGGCTCCCATGGGGAGATCTCTACCCCGCCACGTAGCCTCGCCCCAACGGCATCAACGATGGCCAGATCCTTCGACTCCCATCTGGTGACGATCACACCATTGAAGTACTTGCTCTGGTATAGTATGAACAGCTGGATGTCTTTGAACTTATCCGTGAAGAACGGCGCAACGCAGTGATCAGCGGTAACGATAGCCCCATCGACGACGACTCCTGAGCAATAGTGAACCAGCTCACCATTGATCTTTGCTGCTAGACTGACTGTTGCGTCGAGCACGTCCTGTACCTTGGCCGCACCGTCATCCTCTGGGGGAGTCGTGGGCGTGGATACCTTGAAGAGGCCGCACCCAGAGAGCGCGACGAGGAGTAAGGCAATGGCTGTCTGTTTCATAGAACTGAAATTATGATGGGCAAAAGGGCGAGAAGCACCGCCACACCAGCAGACACCAGTGCCCACGTAGCCTTGCGTTGCTGTTGCTCGAGCACCACGATACGCTCATGGTGATTAATAGATCTCTCATCATGACGTTCTAAAGCGCCTTCGACACGCGCTAGACGCTCGTTGATGGTATCCAACTTTTGATCAATCCTTTGGAGGATGAACTGTATTTTGTTCTCGGACTCATTCATAGCTGTAATGGTTTACGTTGGATCGCCTAGCCCCTGGAGCCAAGCCACAAGTTCAGCGATGTTTGTATTGAGAACGTCAATCTCGGCATTGATTGCATCTCTTACATCAATGAGGGCAAGCCGCCTTGTATTCGCGATATCAATCTCTGACACAGTTTGTGTTCGCTGCTGAACTAAGGCGTCTTTCTCAGCACGTAGCTGATCAAGCTCCCCGCGTACAAATCTACGCGCGTCCTGAGTACCCAGGTCGATGCGATAGGTTCCATCCAAGTTATCAATCAGAGTAACTTGTTCGCCATTAATGGTTGTTAAAACGTCTGCCATGATTACCTTATAAGCCCTTACAAATATGCAACTAGGACTGTGATAGTGATTCCGTTCACGGCTGTGACGCCAGCGGCGGAAAGGGTTTCGCATGATATACCAATGCGGTCTCCAGCACTGAAGCTTGGGTTTGGAATAGTAGTTGGGGCAACAGATGTGGTAATATCAAACACTGTCTGCCCTAGTGTCCCAGATGTCCACGAGGGTGGTGCGAATGAAGCGTCTGTCATCCTAGTTCGTACAACAGCGCTTGAGCCTGTTGCGGTCTGCAGTCGGGTTAAAGCCCACCTAGCTTGGAAGTTTCCGCCGACGGGCGCCCCTCTGATAACAACGTACTCGACAACTCCATCCTTCGGCATGAGTAGTCCGCCGTTATCAAACGTCATCCCAGAAGCGCTCTCTGGGTCATTCGGTGACCATGATGCAACTGCCCAGTTGGGGTCGTTCCAGCCGTTGGCTGGATAGCTGTGCTCCTGACCGAATGTCGTTCCGGGGGCAGCAATGCGAGCAGATAATGAGAAGGATTGGATGCTTGAGAACTGGACGCCCGCCTGTACATAAACGGATACAATATCGTTAACCGCCCAAGAGGTAGCGCTACCGCCAAGGTACGTAAGTGATAAAACCTTATCATCCGCAATAGTAGTTGGAAGCCCACCAGAGCGGTAGTACGCTGTAGTTCCGTCGTTCTTTACGAACTTGATAATCGTACCTGCGGAGGAGCGATTCCACATCCAGGCAACGCTCTCCCCAGAACGTGCGACAGAATCTATGCGTGTCTGTGTAACTGCAGAAGGCGTTCCACTAGTAAACGTTACTTGCCCCGCATTTACAGCCCCAATAGCCGTAACAGACGTAATCTCAAAGTCCCCTAGCTTCCCGGCTGCGGCTTTCTGCGTATTCGCTACAGTCCAGACATCATATGTGTTTGTTGCAACGAATGACCCAGAGACATCTAGCGGCGTTACGGAGAAAGTCCAATAGGTTGTATTGTCTGTTCTGCTTTTAATGCGGAAAGTACCATGTGCTGCACCGCCGGCATTGTCTCTGACTACGATAACGTCGCCGGGCGCCAGGCTTCCATATGTGCTGCTGAAGTTATTATCGCTGCTTGAGGCGTCTGCCAGATTAAGCGTGGTGACCGAGGAAAGTGTGGCTGAGTTTGCAGTAAACGTTGTGGACGCAGGAGCACCACCACCGGTGACATACTCGTACTGAAGCATCCCCCCGCCGCCACCCCCACCAGCACCAGTAGGGGTAGACCAGACATTCGCACTGGTAGTGTTATCTACGAGGAAGTAGATCTCATTTGTGGAGGTATTGATGTACGGGGTTCCACGAAGCCTGTAGTTTCCCGTAGTCGTTCCAGGTGCCCCAGCCCCACTCAGTGCGTTCTGTTTTGTGTATACTACCCAAGTATAATCTTTTGCTGCTGTGAGGGTTCCTCCCCAGTCGAGTGGGAGTACAGTATATGTAGAGTACGTTCCTGAATCTGCATGCGCTAGGATAGAAACGTTTACATACGATGTACCATCCGTAGCTCTCGCGGTTCCTATTCCGAGTATTCCGTCATTTAGCCTATTAGCAAGATTAAGATCGTTTGACTCTTCACTGACTTTGATTGTAGCGATTGCTGACGGGTCAGAATCATCAAAGGAGATTCCGCCTGCTGAGGGGGCAGCATCTGCTATGCTTCCACAAGTCCATATACCCCATCCTCCAGGGATACTTCCAGAGACATCTAGTCCCTTGATTGTGCTTAATACCAGAAGCTCATTGTTGCTCGGAATAGTCCCATCTATTGGGGTAACGGATAATGTAAAATATCCGGAACTATCGGTAGCATCGGCGCTTAGCTGAAACAGGCAAGCGATTGACGATCTATCTCTACTATGAAAGCAGATAAAATCCCCTGCCTCCAATGTTGCAAAGATAGTAGACCAGTCCTGTCCTGCCTGTGATAAATCATCTAGGTAGAGCGCAGTTATGCTACCAAAAGTTGCGTTGTTGAATCGAACAAGGTTAGCACCAGGATCTGCTGCAGCAGTGGTAGTATCAAAACGCCACTGAGGTAATCCTTTTCCGACATCCGCCAAAACGGAAAACTGATATACTGTAGTATCTGTAAAGGAACCGGCTACAGTTAATGCTTGAACCGTCAGTGTCCAATACGTACCATTATCTACAAGGGTAGAAATACGGTATGTCCCGTATACTGTACCAGAGGCATTTCGAAGCAGAATATAGTCGCCCTGCTTCAAAAATGCCAACACGCTCAGCATGCCGACTGAGTCGTTATCCGTTTCCGAAATATTAATCGTGTTTACTGAAATAAGGCCACTGGAGTTTGTTGTGAATCCCCCAGCAGCCGGCGCCCCTCCGCCGGTCGCATATTTCCATGAACCAAGTCCTCCACCAGAGCCACCGCCGCTGCTCCATACATTCGCATCAGTCGTCGCATCAACTAGAATGTACGCGTTGTCCCCAGTTGTATCTGTGTATACTGTCCCAAGGTCGTAACCGTTTCCAGTTGAAACGCCCGGTGCGCCAGACCCAGATATCCTTCGTGGGTAACGAAGATCTCCTCTCGAATCATTATGATATTGTGTGTGGTCGTCATCAGAGAGCCCGGTCAGAGTACCATGATCAATGATACTGCTTATTTCGTTGTATGGTGCGATTCCGGAAATGTACGACGATTCCCCGGTTAGCGTATAGCTTATCCCTGTCGTCGTATCACTTCCGGTTTCATTTTCTTCAACATAGATGAGCACCGGGCTTCGATCAAAACCAGCATCCCGCGAAACGGTAAAGACGTGCGTTCCTCCACCGGTATCCACTACTTGGACAGTATACCCCGCTTGTGCTCCGCCGAGTGCTGTATCATATGCTTTCTCAAGTGCCGTCGATGTTTGCACTTTGACGCGCACATATGTGTATGTATCGTCAATCGTGAAGGAGAATGCGTCTCCCCATGCGATCGTGGAACCAGATACTGGGGTTACTGAAGTAATAGCCATTAGGATAGCCTATTAATAAGTCGTTGGCGGATGGATACACCTCCGACAAGGGCATCGAGCCACGGGAGCGTGGCGTCATTCTGGATGGCGGTGACGATGCCATCTGCCCCCGCAATGACGTAGACCGCCCACGCGCCTGGATAGGCGTTGAAGAGTTCGTTGATTCGCGTAAGGGCTTGTGCGTGTGTTTGCCCAAGCGCGCGCGCTGCGTCGTAGAGGTCGAGTTGAAGTTGCTGAACGGTTGTTTCACGCTGGGAGCGTGCATGGTCGAGCCAACCAGAATCAATGATGTCAGGACGATATGCCATTATGCAGTCCTCTCAATGGTGAAAGTAATGCTAAACTTAGGCGTTCCATTGAAGGTTGCGGAGGAGCCGGTGTCACAGAACAACATCATTTCAAGGAAATCTCCCTTAGCAAACGTGTTGTTCGATGAGGGGGTGTAGCTAATCTTCTCCCACTGCCCAACAGCCGTTCCTGTGATGGCATGGAATCCGCCGGAACCGCAAAGCTCAGTGCTTGTGGCGGGGTCCGCGGTTCCGTTTACTTGTTCGTGCTTCCAAAACTCAAAGTCCCCGGACAAGTTGGCGTTTGAGTATTCTGCCCACCCTTCGATAGCCACAACCCGCCCAGCGAATGGGGCGACATAGGATCCTGAGGGAACAGTAATAGTCCCCGGAGAGCCCTGTGTCGTTCCCGCGGAGGTGTCGTTGAATCCCTGGTATGTCCAGGGGGCTCCCACGGGTCCGCGGTTGTAAGAGGGCTTGGATGCGACGGCGCCACGCCCCGCGAATACAATGTGCATCCGCTCCGCGAGGGGGATGTTCCCCCCAGTGTCATTTGTGAATGTCGGGGCGCTAGGTATGTCATTCTTGACCCAATACTTACCGAATCCGGCCCCTGGAGGAGAAACAGATGCTACCTCCGCCAACGCATGGGCGGCACCAGACCCCAAAAGTAAAGAAGTACCTACATCATCAACATATAGAGAGCTGTTCTGAAGCAACTTGCCGGTGGTCGTGTCGAAGCGCGCGACGGCGTTGTCCGTTGCTGATGCTGGTCCAACCACGTCCCCGCCTCCACCGCCGCCCGCGAGCAAGTTATAGTCCGTTCCAGACGGATCGGTGAAGATCGGCTTGTTATCACTGGATCGCACCCAAAACTCGCCATACCCTGCACTTGGCGTATTGACATGGTCCGCGCGCGTCTGCATATATGCGGCCTGCTGGACGCTGTTACCCGCTCGAGCAACGTACGTGGTGACCAGGATATTGCTAAGGTCAACGAACTCGATCGCGTCCGCGGTGAGGGCCACGCGCGCGTAGTACCCCGCCTTGCCAGAGTAGGTGGATGGCGTGTCATAGTGCGAAAGGAACGAGTCACCAATCGATTGCAGGAAGTATGGGTCCGCGCTCTGCGGATAGTCGTTGGCGCTATAGAGCGTGTAGTTGGTCGTGGTCGTGGCGGGGGAGCCCGTCTCGTTCTCAACGACTCGGATGCTGAATGGCGATAGGTCCCAGCCCGCGCTGCGCGAGACCGTAAACAGGTGGCGTCCAGCCACGGGGACGGTGACGGAAACAGTATACCCTGCCTGTGCTCCCGAGAGGCTGGAGTCATAAGCATACTCCCATCCTCCGGCGGTTTCTACCTCGATCGTGATGGAGGTGTACGTATCGTCGACGCGGAACGAAAAGGAGTCGCCCGGATCGAGCTGGGAGTCTGCTACAGGGGAAATGGTGTCAATAGCCATTAGTACGTCTGCTGTCTCTGGGAGGTAGTGAGACTGGATTCAGCCCCGGGGTTATTTACCTTTTGGCGCGGCCCATTGATCACCTGGTCCTGCATCTGGGTCTGTGCGTAGTTGCTCTGTAGCCTCATGATGAAGTCCCCGGTGTACATGGGATCCATTCCGCCAAGAAAGATATTCGCCGCAGCCACAACCTTGGGATTGGCCTTGTCTGCTGGGACCCTCGACATGACGTGCGCCAGCTCCATGCTCATCTGCGCATAGAACTCTGGGCTCGTGGCCCGTAGGGATTCGACCATCTGGGGCGTTACCGTTCCTGAGTAGACTTCCCATCCCACCGCCACAGGGTCCGCCGCTGCGAGGAACTTCTCCATGTACTCTTCGATGGCGGAAAGGGGCTGGGGTGCCCCGCGCCCGTAGATCGTATCGTCTACCGGTGGTAGCTGCGACTGCAGGTAGAACACCCAGTTGGCCGTCTTCTGGAGCGCGTGGTCCGCACCGGTCGGGTCGAAGCCTGCGCCACGGTCGATCGCCTCGCTCATCCCATCGATCAGCGCATCCGGGTTTCCTGCCAGCTCTATCAGTTTCTGGTGGATTAGTTCGAACGTTGCGCGCTTCTCCTCCTTGTTCATTCCATGGATCGCCGCCGTGATGCCCGCACCAGCCATCATCGGTTTTGGAGATAGGAATGCGTCGAGGCCCTTGGCGGCCAGCTCTGCGATACGTACACCCTGGCTCAAGCCGCTCGCCAGCCGTGCGGCCGCGAAGCTCTCCGGACTATCTGCCACGGTTCCCGCCAGGTCCCGCTCCTTCTTGAGCTTGCCAAGCGTTGAGGTGCGCGCCTTGTTGATCTTGATCGCGTCTTCCATGCCCTTAGTGCCGCGCGAGATGCCGTCGCTCGCCTCGAGCATTGCGGTCTCGAACGCCGCACGCTGGTCAGCGGAGAGAAGGCCCTTCTCTGCGAGAGTGTCCACCGCAGCGCGCATCCGCGCGATCGCGTCTCTGTTCTTCCCAACTGCAATGCCATCAGACGCTTGGAAGCGCTCGAAATCCTTGGGGCGGGAAGGGATCTGGATTTCTCCGAGATCGTCCCACACTTTGACCACGTCGTCAACCGCCCCGATGATTTCCCTATTCTTCTTGATCTGCGACTTGGTGAAGACTTTCGGGTTATTCAGAAACTCCGTGATCTTGTCGTCTACGATGTCGGCGCCGGCGTCTACGCCTCTGCGGAACCGCGCGTTCACCTTCGCCTCGATCAGCGCCTTGTGCATGCTCGCCGCGTCTTCACCGCTATCGATGATGCCTCGCTTGATTGCGTTCTTCACATCCACCATGCCGGCTGACTCAACGTGTTTCAACAGCTCGTTAGCATGCAGGATCATTCCGTCGCGCGCCTTATCCGTAAGCCCCATGTCGACGACGCCGTTGCCGTGTAACTTCCGGTGCATCTTCAGCGCCTCTTGCCGAACACGGTTGACCGCCTGTCCCATCTTCTTGATCGAGGGGACCATGTTGTCGAAGTCTACGGCATCCAGCATGTTGGGGCTGTCAGCGTATCGGCGGTATTCGTCCATCGCCGCCGCGCGCTTGGTCGGGGTCATACCGTCAAGCTTGCTCGGCGTCACCTGGTCGCGCGCGTGCACGAAATCCAGCTCGAGCTGGCGTGCAGCATCTGCCACCTCATCAGTCTGGGCGAGACCGCGCTTGCGCACAGACCGCATGAGTTTTCCGATGAGCCCGCTGGCCGCTGACGCCCGCGCGTACTTCATGGCTTCTGCGCCCTTTGGAGACAGGACAGCCATCGTGGTCAGCGCCGTTCGAGCAGTACCCAGTGCGCTCTGCGCTCCCGGGCCGATTGCGTGTTTGGCGTATGCACCTAGGCCTCGAGCCGCTGCACCCGCAGCGAACACCGAACCGAAAAGCATTCCGGTGCCGACTTGCTGCGCCCAGTCCTCAGCAACGAACGGACCGTTCGTGTCGAGCTGGTTCTGTACATACATGTGCGTTTCGATCAGAGCGTCCTGTACGGCGATCTGTCCGGCGCGTTTAAGGCCGAGCCCCGCCCCCATCTTCGGGGCGTTGAGCCCGGTGATAACGCCGACCTTCCGTGCGCGGTCGGCACCAAGAGCAATCCGCCCTAGCCCGCCGAGAGCCACAGTACCCAGCGCCATTTCCGCGAGGTTCCCGACAAGGTTCATTCCCACGTTGACGGAAAGCTCGGAGCGCAGTCGCGCAGCCTCTTCTTCTCCGACGATCGCGTTCTGAATGAACTGCATGCCGGGGACCGCCGCATTAGTAAGAGCAGTAAGATTCTCCTCGTCAGCGATGGCACGAGCCTCCCGCGACTGTGCGTCCTGGCGCGCGATCTCTATGGTGTCCTTGGTGGCGACTACATTCTCTCCGGCTCGAGCGCGATGCCGCACGTATTCCGAGGGAGCCAGCTCGTCGACGATCTCCCCGTCCTGGTTTTCGTAGTTGACGCGCACCTTGGCGTCTTCTGCCACCGGAGTGATCGGTGGAAGATAGTCGGGGCGGCCACGGTTCAGTTCGGCGGCCTCGAAGTCCGTCATCAGGACTTGGGACTTGCCGTCCGTATATAGCCGCTTCGGCTCACTCACGCACTTGTGCCTTTCGGAGGAACTTGTCGTTCGCCTTGTACTCTTGCTCCAAGGCGATCATGGTGTTGTAGTCGGGAACGATGTCGTCCTCTAGTCGTGAATACATGATCCGCTGCGCCTCGACGAGCACCTTTCCCATGAACGCCTGAATCTGGTCTCGCTTCGTTGAGACGTTGAACATGCTTTGAAGCCAGTCGACAAACGCGGCACCCTTTCCGGTGTAGCTCGCTGCGGCCTCCATGCCAACCCTCAAATCCTGGTCGGAAATACGGGCAGTGGGGTCGTGCGTCTTGATGTACTGCATGGCCTGCGTGATGGCCTCTCGCTGAATCATCATGATTTCTGGATTAGCGTTGGTGAAGACACCGGGGAACGTGAAGCTTGTCTTTCCCGTCTCGGGATCCGTCTCCCACATGCCGGTGATGCCGACGTTTCGGATGGTCTTCGCCGCTCGCTGCATTGCGCCCATGGAGTCTCGGAACTTGCCCACCTCGTTCTGCACTCGCTCGTAGTCCTTGCCGGCTCTCGAGCCCGGCATGATGGTGAGGAGCCGCCCATTGAGACGGATCTTCGACTTCTCCCCGGTCTCTGGATCGAACATGTTCTTTTCGAGGATCTCGGGATAATCAATCGTGAGCTGGTAGCGTTTAAGCGCCTCCTGGTAGTGAATGTTGCGCTCCCCACCCGCGTACATGAGCGGGCTGGGTGGCCCGTTCTCTTCGATAACCCCAGAGATGATCTTCGCGTCGCGGTAGTCAGGCATTCCCCCGTTGGGGATTGCGCGCCCCGACTGGATGGCCGATATCGCCTCCGACCAACTGGTCAGCCCGACGAGGCTGTCGAGCCCGCGCTTGCCAACGGCCTCCCCCCGCTTGAACCCGTCGAACTTGACCGCGTCCTCGTGAGCCAGTAGCACACTCTCGGCGTACTGCCCGATGTTCTTGGCGTTGATCTTGTACCGGCTCGCCGTGACCTCAGCCTTTCGGCGTTCCAGTTCGGCAGCCCGCTGCTCTTCCTCCCAGACCGCCCGCTCGTTCATGTAGCGCTGCTCAGCCTCCTCCGGGGTCTCGAGACGGGAAACACCAGTACCCACATCTTCGATCGGCTGTAGCTCGCGACTCGGCGCTGGGCGCGTCGGCTCTGGCGCGGGTTGCTGGGTCTCTCCCGTTCCTGGACCCCCTGGCGCTACCACCCTACCAGTACCCGGTCGTCTAGCCGCTATGGCACCGCTACGGCCCGGCGCTGGGGCAACCATGATCTGCGCCTCTGGGCGCGGCCCAACGACCTCCCCCTCTAGCGTCTGCACCATTTCCGTTGGGATTGTCATCCCTCCGCTGGGGGCGGAACGAATCATTTGCTGGTACTGCGCTGCCTGCTGCTTGAGCTTGGCTATTTGTGCCGCGTTCTTGATCGGGCCATCGTACTCCAGCTTGAAGATCTCCTGCTCGGCCTGGGCCTTCGCCTCTAGATACTTCAGCTCGTAGTGGTCCTTCGCGGTCTGCAGGCTCATGTGATGGGCCTCGGTCACGGCGTGCTGCTGCGCCGCCTCGATGCGCCCGACGATCGCCGCATACTTCATGGCACGGATTTGGCTCAACTGCTTGAACTCGTCCTCCAGGAGCTGCCGCTCGTCCTGAGCAAGCCCGCGCTCAGTCTGCAGAAGCATGATATTGTTCTTGATGTTCGCATCCTGGGCCGCGATGTCGCGCGCTATCGCCGCGTCCAGCATGTTCAGGGCGCTGTTCGGGTTCGACTTTCCGGCGGCGAAGCCCCCGGTAAGGGCCGCGAAGGCGGCCGCCACACGCCCACCGCGCCCGATACTCTCGTGCCAGTGGTAGGGGTCGATCTTCCCAGCTCGCGCCGCGTCAACCTTATTGTTCAGATCCTGGATCTGTTGTCGAATCCTCGGGAAGTGATAGTTGGCAAGCTGCTGCGCCGCCTCGGCGTCCTGGTCGTTGAGCTGTGCCCACTGCAGCATCTGATCTCTGGTGAAGCCGCTAGCGCGCATGTCGACGAGGTTCTGCAGCGTCTGCTGCTGGTTGATCCTGTCCTCGCGGGCTCGGATGGCGAGTGCCGTGTCCGCGGCTACTCCTGGCCCCAGTTGGATGCTGCCCCGCCACCCGGTACCAGCGCCGCCGGTCCTGGGGCCAAGCGGGGCGCCCGTTACCTCGCCGCGGCCACCTCCGGGCTGGCTCGCGCCCGTACCCCACGTTGCTGGCTCCGGCTCAGCCGGGGGCGCTTCCGTCGCCCTGCCGCCAGAGCCGAACGCTCCGCTCATACCACCACGCTGAGTACGGACTGGCTGTTCCTCGCCGCCCCGAAACGGGATGGAGGGGAGGCGCGTATCTTCCGCTTCTTGTCGCAGCGGGCCTCGATCGCCAAACATCAGGCCTCTCCCGTCACGTCAAGATTCGTAGTCAACCCCATCGGATTCATGAGACTTTGCCCCGGTGCCAGCCCCAACCGGCGGTTAACCCGGGGGACCATTTCCGCGAGGCTCATGCCCTTCCGCTCCGCCTCTGCCAGCATTAGCTTCTTCATCTGCAAGTTATATGCCAACTCCTTCTCCACCTCTGGAGCAATATCGGGGCGCTGGTTGTATGCCTCGTCAATCAGCTTGCTGGTGGGGTCGGGCTGGAACGCCGCCTCGGGGGCAGAGATCCCTGCCGCTTCCCGCTTGAGCCTGAAATCCTGGAGCCGCTGCGCAGCATCGTCCATAAATGCCTGCTGGTCCACCTGCTCCTGGGCCGCCATATCCTTTTCGAGGACGTCGAGCCCGGTACTCTGCTCCATCGCAGTCGGCTCGTACGGCGTACCGAACCCACTCGGGCTCACGTCAACCTCAGGGCGGTTCGTGTCCTGCAGGTCGCTCTTGCTCTTCGGCCCAATGGAGATTGCCGCCATGTCTCCGAGCCCTTTTGCAAGGTCCGTACCAAACTGACCGATGCGCTCAGCGCGAGCCATTCGGTTCTTCTCGTTCGCCTGTTGCGCCGCGAGGGCCGCTTGCGACTCGACGCCAGCGATGTTGCCAACGGCCTGTGCCGCTTGCCGCAGCCCCGAGCGCAGAGCCAAGCCACGGGAAGCCCCATAGCCCGATTGGGCCGCGCCCAAGATCTGTCCAGAAAGGCGCGTAGCCTGAGGCTCCGCCTTCACCTTGGGGGGTTTGCGCAGCCCTGGGATAGCCGTGCCCACCTTCGTTCCTAGACCGACAATCGCCGGGATGAGTGCGCCTACGTCAATAGCCATATCTTACTGTCCTCTTGGGGAAAACCTTGGTTGCGGTTGCTGGGTCTCCCAGGCCTCATACCCTGGTTGCGGGGGAGGCTGCACGTTGATCGTGGGCTGAATCGAGCCCTGGGACTGCCCCATGGACGGGCCCGTGGGGGCCTGCGCCTGGAAGGATTCACCCACCTCTGCGCGGATACCCGCCTCTTTTTCGCGCGCCGCTTCCTTCTTGGCCTGCCTGCGCCCCACGAAGATCTTCGTGAGAAGTCCCGCCACAGCAAGACCCGCCGAGGCGATCTGTCCAGCAACGGGAACAGCGTTCGCGGCTGCAGCGGCGGAGAAGACCCCGGCGAGGGCAGTGCCCGTTGCGACACCGCTACCTGCACCTGAAATTGCCTGGGACGCAATCGCTCCTTTACGGGAAGCCGCGCTGGCCTTTCCCGCAGTGCCGTCAAACAGTTTGTTCGTGGTTTGAAGACCCGCGAGCCATGCTGGATTCAGCGTCACTTGAACCTCGACTTCCCGAGACTCTTCTGTCCGGTTCCGGCCTTCAAAGCGTATTCGAGATCTAGCGCGAGCAACACAAACCCCTGTCCCCTAGTGTAAGCGGGTTCAGAAAGCTCCACCTTCTCCGTTGCAATCTCTTCGATCACAAACTTGATTGCCTGGCATTTCTGGCGGGAAGGGTGGATGAAGAGCTGGAATCTGTTGCCGTCCGCGGGGTCGAAGTCCTGGTTTGCGCGCCAGCGGTGTACTGAAGTCTCGGCCCCGGCACCCTCGTAGTCGTAATGCACGGTGACTTGCAGGTCCCCCGACTGAACGGAGCCGCCCTGAAGCGCCCAGGAGGATAGATACTTCCCGAGGAGGGTCGCACCAACGAACCTTCCGAAGTTCTGCATCTGAGCGACGCGCAGCCACGGAGTCTCCCACTTGCACAAGCCTGAGGTGGACCAGTTGGTCACTCCCGCGTCCCGCTTTAGGAGATCCCAGTCACGCACTTCGTAGAGGGTTGTCCCGTTCGTACCCACGAGCTGAAGGTCTTCAGCATCCTGCTCGACCACGGACCACTTGGCCTCCCCGTAGTTGTAGACGAAGATCGCGCTGGAGGGTGGTTGGTTCGCGAGGAAGGGTCGCGGGGGCTGCGTCGGAGTGTTCACCGCGGAGTCCGCCACGTACTCGTCCTGCGAGCCCGTTGCACAGTACCAAAGTATTTCCGTGTTCGAGGGGTTGTGGAGTACACGGTCCACGCTGAACCCAGAAGCTGCCGTCATGCCGCTGACGTTGTCCCCAATCTCGAGAATCTGCAGATCGCGCGTCACGACATGGAAGCTGTCCGTAGAGTTCGAGAAGAAGGCAACACCGTCCCGATACGACACGACCGACTCCGGGTCGGTACATCCGATCCCGTGGGGCATTCTCTCAACTGAGAAGTCCCCCTGCGCACCCGTGTTGTCCGGGCCCGGGCCGTACAGGTACCAGGTGTCGGTTGGAGTGAACACGATCACCTTGTCGTCCATTGTCCCAATCGCTGTAATCTCTTCGTTTGCGATGGTGACGGCGAGGGAAGCGGAGAACTCAGGCGCTACTCCGTCCGTGAACAGTTTGGAGTAGTAGATGGTGCTGGGGTTGTTGATGGCGTGCGCGAACAACCGGCGCCCGCTCTTCACAACCATGTCGAAGTTGGGCCACGGGTCCGCAGCAAGCTCTCCGCCCGCGGTGTACAAAGCCTTGGAGGAGCGATATGTCTCAACGTCAATCTCTCCGAAGGTGTGTGGAGAGAGTACGCTGGGCACGCGCACCTGTACGACGGAGCTTCCACTTCGGTAGCGAACTTCTTTGACTCGCGCGAGCTGTGGGGTCTCACCGGGAAGGGAGGCGTAGATCTCAACAAAGAACTTCGTCTTCGTGGAGAGGCCCAGCGGAGGAGAGACGTAGATGTACACGGTGTTCGCGTTCACCGACCCGGACGCGAGAACATTGAAGAGGTACACCGGCTGGCTTGGGGCGCTGCGATGTAGATTCCCCTTGTTGTCCACGTACGACACAACTGCTTGATACACCTTCGGGGCATCTGCTGGGTCAGCTCGGGTCAAGTTCTGATACGCGATCGCGAGGAGCTGATCGTTGTCCGCGTATGCACCCACGATCTCCGGAGACTCGAGGATTCCCGCCGTCTCGAGCACGGTTCCCCCAGCGTACCAAGTAGGAGCACTTGTGCCGAGGATGAGGCCTTCCGAGAACTGTTCATACGGAACTCGAATGTTGGGAGAGATTCTGTAGATGTTGCAACCCGCTACGCCAGCACTCAACACGTTGTTCGAGTTGTTGGTTGAGCCGCCCGTGGTCTTGTCAAGGAACGACCAAGTGTCCTGTGCCACCAGCAGCGTGCGGTTGGCGAAGTAGAAGTTGTGGACCAAGTCGTCCGTGAGCGTCCCATCGAGGAAGTATAGATTCCCGAGCTGGATGGATTGCTCCTCCTCACCAGCGTCCTTCGCTTTGCTCTGCGCAGCATCGAAGGTTCCACACACGCGAAACACGGGATCAAAAACGCCCGTGGGCTCCAAGATCTTCGCGGCGCGAACAAGAATGGACGTCATGGGTTTCTTCTGGACGGGAAGAATAGTGGCCTGCTGTGGGTTGTCCAAACCCGCGATGTTCACCGTCAGGTTGTTGAAGTTTCCAAACTGCTGCACCACGAAGTATGGATCGTTGTTATCATCGAGTTCGATGTTAGAGATGAGCCGCTGTGAGTATAGTGCGACGTTGACGTCGATAGACCGCGCTGCTATATCGTTGAAGGGGTCGATGATCCCAAAGTATCGCACCCCATCCCCACCAACCGTATCGTCCATCTTGACAACGGGGCTACCCTCCATAACCGTGTAGGCGACGTAGATGCTGGTGCTCAGTGGGTAGATGCTCCCGTTGACGATCACCCCATCCTCGTTCGACTTGAAGGTGTAGCTCGTTCCCGCACCGGGCGCTGCCCAGGTGTTGCGGTAGAGTACCAGATCGCAGCAGTTCGCACCGTCCGCGATGCTGACGTCCGTCTGGGAGAAGAGGACATAGATGTAGTCCCCACGCAAGAAGCAGGCAAGCGCCGCGAGCTTCACGTTTCCGGAGTCTGTGGAGATCACAGTCTCTGAGCCGTAAACACCCGCCGACGTGTGGGCGCGCCACTTCAGCTCGTGCGTGATGGAGTCTTTCCACGCATGAACACCAAAGAGGCCGTCAATAGGCTGGTGGGCAACCATACCCACTTGGGATCGAAGCTCGCTGGTCCACCCAATACGAGCGTCTTCCCAGGACAAGCTGCCCCACGAGGTACCGCTCCCGAGGTGCTGGGACCGGAGGTTGTAGATGGCGTACCCGGTCTCTTCCGCCACGAAAGACCAGGCGTTGCTTCCCGTTTTGTAGATATGGAGATCCCCTAGACCGTCCACCAGGAAACACACGGCTTCCCCGACCCCGGAGGGGACGATTGCTGCGAACCGTAGATCCAGCACGGTCTCATCGAGGATGTTGCCTTTCGTATCATAGATGCGCAGCGTCGTCGCTCTCGAGCCATCGGAGCCTACGCTGGAGAGCTGAACGCTATCGATCACAACGGCGTAGCCTGTGACGACAAGATCACCGCTCAAGTAGGCCCCAAGGGGAACCCAGCTGAAGTGCTGCGCACCCTGAATCCCCTCCACACCGATTTCTCGCTCGATGCCTCCGAGGTTTGTGTCTTGTGAGTACGAGGTGAAGGAGGAGCCGCTATCGTTCGACAGGAGCACCTTATCATTCTCAATCACGGCGACATTTGAGCCACGAGCGTAAAGCCCGTACGCCTTGTCCGTGTAGTTCGCCCCGCCCGTTGCGCTCAGTAGCGTCGTGGGTGGGTATTTCTGTCCCGCGTCCTTGCTCGTGAACTGGATGTTCTCAACATACTGCATCCCGGGGGGCTCTAGGAGCAAATCGTCCGCGCCCTCCGTGATGCCTCCGGAAAGCGGGATTGACTTGGTGACGCGCTTCAGAGCCATCAGAACACCCAGAAAGTCATAGTGCCCGTCCGGGCAGATTGCTGTTGTACGATGAGCTTAGTTCCGGAGATACTCCAGTTGAAGTACCCGGGGGAGTCTAGGTCGCATGAGATCAGGATTGCGCCCGTGCGCCGCTCTTTGACGGAAACGCTTTCTTCGTCGCTGTTGTCGAAGGATACATCCACAGGCTCGCCGCGAGTGATGTCACCAATGACGAGGGCCGTTGGTGCGGCCTGAATACGCGAGATGTTTTGCTGAGTGCGGTTACTACCGAGCTTCAGGAAGTTCGCCATCAGAAGAGTCTCCCGAAAGACATCAGTGGCCCCAGTTTCTCCCGCCACGTCGTTGACGACGGTTGCGGCCAGCGACATCACGCAGTGTGCGGATCTGGGCAACAGATTGCTCTCGGACATCTTTCAGAATACGCGCCTCAGCTCTATCGCGTTCGATGTGCAGATGTGCCGCTTCGCTCTCTTCTTTTTCTAGACATTTGATAGCAGCATCAAGAACAATAGCCTCGTGCCAGTTGCTAGGCCATTTCAACGTGTCGGTGCCGAGAGTGAGCCGTGGCGCTTCCTTGATGTAGCGCACCCCGATGCTCGAGACGGACTTAGCCGGGAAGAGAAACAGCTCGTATCGCCCCTGGTCCTGGTTGAGATAAAGGAAGTACCGGACGTCGTAGTCGCCGTCGTACTGCCGTGAAAGAAGGTTGAGGTAGTCCTGCGAGTCAGCCTCATACGCAGGTACCCAACGCGACCCAGTGTAGACATTGACGTCCACGAGGCGCATGAAGTTCGATGGGAGCTGATAGGCGTTATTTCCGACCTTGACCAGCGTGGGGGAGACCGTGGCGAAGAGCTTCCCGTCGTCTACGTTGACCATCTTGGCATAGAGATCGAAGATCCCGTCATTGATGTAATGCGTGATCTCGCTGTCGGAACAGAAGGCGCTGTTCTCCATGTCCGCGCGCTGGCGAACATGAGTGATCAAATCGGTCAGCGTAACGTTGGTGGCCATCTATTTCTCCAACCAGGCTATTCCCCGGCGTAGTAGAAGGGAGGCTGGGAATCACCCAAAACTGAATGATTCCCAGCAATTATATACTAGTAAAGGTCTTGGATCCACGAGCAACGACCCGGCTCCTGGATGGAGAGGCCGTAGAACCCGTAGAGGTAGAAATGCAGCTCATCCGCCGTCTTTTCACGGTGGTAGAAGCTACCATCTCGGTTGAACATGCTCGGTAGAGCAGCGGTCGAGTACAGCTCGATCTTGCGCGTGTCAAGAACGAATGCCTGATCGTCCTGCGTGTGTCGGTCCGCGATGACGGGAACGGATCCCGCACCGGTCGCAACATCGATTCCGCTAAAGCTAACGCTACCTTCAGTAGCGTCAATTTTTGCGTATCGGCCACGCGCCTCAGTCTCAAGCGCGAGATCGGCCCAGTCTGCTGCAGAGACAAGGGCCATGTTCGGGCGACCACCCTGACGGATGATCTGCGCGGTCGTTTGCACGAGGGCATCAGTGATGAGCAAGCCCGAGAGCGTGCCCTTCACACCGTCCACACCGGCAAGCCGGGTGGGGTCCACGGTTCGGTCGATGCCGTTGAACGCCGTAGCGCCAACGCCCGAACCCGGGAGCCATGCCTTGAGGCCCTTGGCCTTGGCATTCTGGTCTCCAGAGAGGACGAGCTTCTGACCCGCGGCAAGAACCGTAGTGAAGTCCGCGTCCAGACCGATTCGGTCGTTCGCGCGGTCAACCTCGGTCACGATAGCCTCTTCACCGGAGTCAAGAAGAACGTTAGAGGCGTTGAGGTGGACGAGAACCATGCCAACGTCAAAGTTTGACGCCTGGCCGGCACCAACGCCGACGTAACCTGCAACGGTTCCGCCGAATGCCTCGGTGGCAACACCACGAACGCCGGTACCGTCCTCATGAAGTTCGATCTCGACGTCGTTGGCGAAAGCCATGTGGCCGCTATCTACCTCGTCGACAAGAAGGTCCTTGAACGCACCGTCATTGCCCGCGCCGGAAGCAAGTTCAATCGCCTTATTGTCTACGCCGCAAATGACGTAGTGATTGGTCCAGTCCATTTCCCATCGCTCGCGGCTCGGAGCCGAGACGTTCGCACGAGCCGTGGCGTACGTGGCGCCGCGACCGTTCGGGAAGCTGAACTTGATTGGTTTAATATATTTCGATCCACCCGTATTCGGGTTCTTCGGGAGAAGAGCCATCAGAGCGTTCGAGTCGTAGCAAAGATCAGCGACGGTCGAACCCCGGTACAGCTCTTTCAGGAAGTCCGCATAGTTGGTGGACGTAGTGGCTGTAAAGGCCATTTTTGTATCCTGTTAGATGAGTGTTATGATTTGCTCTTCTGCCAGAGGTAGTCAATCTTCTCCCGCCGGCTCATCTTCGACAAGTCGGGGGTTTCGTCTGCGCCTGACAGATCGGCGGTTAGGGTTTGTGGCGTCGCTCTGGCCGGTGCTGGGTCTTTACTCACGGGAGCCTGGCCGTACACGCTGTGTAGTTTTTTGTACACCTCGCGCAGTCCATTCTCCACCTCGCTCGCTATTTCGTCTTCACTCGTGTCCAAGCCTTCTTCAAGTCGTTGGAACAGCGCGTTGACAACCGTCTCCTGCTGCTCCAGCGCCATGAGGCCCGGGAAATCGTCTTTGCGCGCGTTGATATTCTCGACTGCTGCCGCTCTGAGCCCCTCAACCTGTCGGTTGAAACTCTCGGCAGCTTCCGCTTCCCGCCTGGAGGCAAACGCAGCCTCCTGTTGCGCCTGCAGCTCTTCAAATTTTTGAAGGAGCAGTTCCTCCTTGCTCAGCTCTTGCTTTTGCGCGCCGCGTTCTGCGATCGCGTTGAGAGCCGCACGTAGCTCTCGCACCTCGACCTCCAGAGTACTTTCTGGGGTGGGCTCTGGTGCTTTTTGTGAACGGATGAACTCTCGGATGCTCGGGGCCGCTAGATTGCGCTCGCTTGGCTCCGGCTTCTCGTTGAGAGCCTCTGCCGTTACTTCGGGTTCAACAACGTTCGCCTTCTCCCACGCCGCGTCAACTTGCACTTGACGTGACTGTGCCTCTGGGGTAGGGGCTGCGTGTTGTTCGGGTAGCTGTGATTGAATGTCGCTCATGGTGTATTAAATCGCTGTAGGGTTGGAACCATCCGGCGATATTGCCGGAGGCCCGCCTGCTAGTCCAAAGCCCATGCCTTGAGAACGCAGGAGAGTTGCTTCTTCGGCTTGGTCGTTCATCGACTTGAGCTGGCGCATGAAGCGGCGCAACAAGCTGATACGATCTTCCGGCACGCCCATCGCTTGGGCGCGGTTGATATACATCTGCGTCATTTTCATCGATAGGCGCAGATCCATCGTAGGTTCTGGTGCTTCATATTCGCCCTCGTCGAGCATCATCTCAAGGATGCGCTCCACGTTCTGTCGGGCGGCGTTTCGTAGATTCTTGAACTGGTCAAGATCTGGGAAGTCGAGGAGGGCCATCGCCTCGCCAGCGTCCAGCCAGCCGGCGTTGAAGAAGTCGAGCACATCGCTCTTCTTGCCCGCTGGGCTCTGAGAGAGCATGGATGCCGGGAAGACCTGGATCACGAAGCTGTCTTCGCGCGGATCATCGATGTTCGCCCAGTCCACGTCTTCGATCGTGTACTTATCCGACCGGACCACGACCTTGAAACTGGGGTTCCGTTTGTATATGCATCGACCTGCACGTACCTGCTGTTCATAGAGCTTCACGTTGAAGCGCTCAAACTCCTCGTACTGGGGCGCGAGCTCCGTGGCCTGGATGTCGTTAAAGTCCCGCACGGCCTGACCGGTCTCAAACTGACCGCCAGTGCTCTCTGGCATAGAGAGACTGAGGAGTCGACTGACTTGGAGAGCCTTCTCCCAGATAGTCGATGCGTAGTTGACCACGTCTGCGGGCACCGAGGGAGGAAGCTCGAACGTCGGGGCGCGGTCAGCATAGTTGATCACGATACCGTTGACGTTCCCCAGCTTCCCTTCGGAAATGTTCCCGCCTTCGGGAACGAGGATGAACGGCGTCGGCATGTTGTCGATACACTCTTCGATGTTACGAATCGTGTGGTTGAAGTCGAAGTGGAGACCTAGCAGCTCCTCAATGAGGCTGACGCCCCAGAATCCGATAGTCGGGTCTTCCTTCCAGCGGTAGATGGAAAACGGTGCGGTGCAGTCCTCCCACTCGTCCAGGACGAGTACCTGGTTCTCCACGGCGATGGCGTGCTTGCCGTCTCCAGCACCCTTGAAGGATGGGAGCCGCCAGGCTTCCACGACCTCGACCATGTTCTGGAGAGTGTGGCGCTGACGGTGCCAGACGTATGGGTCGTCGGTGATGCGCTGCGAAACACGGATGGCTTCCTTGTGCTTCGTGAACATCGCCGCGAGGCGTGTACGGCTTACGAAGGCTCGCTGGTAGAAATGGGTTGGCTTACCCGACTGGGAAGCCTCAACTGGGTCGACGAATAAGTCAGCGGGGTGCACCCGGTCGTTCTCTACCTCGTCCACCACGGGGTGCGGAGTGGTCTTGACAATACCCGTGCCATAGATGAAGCCGTCGAGCGCCCCCGAGCGCTTTGTCGGGCGAAGATCGGTGAGATGCTCGCAGAACTCGACCCACTTCTGCATCTGGCGAGCCTTTTTCTGCAGCGTGTGGTTTCCGCCCCGGGTCACGAAGACCGGGCGGGGGTTCTGGCGAGTGACTTTGGCGTGAGCGCTGTCGACCATGACCTTGGCAAGGTTCACGGGAACGCGGGAGTAGGCGGCCTCCTCGTCGTCAACCCGCCAGGCGGCGCTGTAGTTGGCGAGATAGTCGCTGTTCGCGATGTCACGGTTCAGGTAAATCCGCGAATAGGCGTTGTAGGCGGCCAACCTGGCGTGATCCTCGCTCACGAAGTATTTAAAGATCGCAAGGAGGGGGCTCAGGGCCTTGGTCTTAGTTTTCTCAACCCACCAAGGCGAGCCCGACTCGAGAAGTGCGTCGGTAGCCATCTAGGAAGTAGTAGAAGTGGTCAAAATGGTCTTGGCAACGCACCTTCCGTCGTGTATAATGGGGTACTTCACGTTGGGGAAACCATTTCTCCTCATGAAGCGCCCCATCTGGCACGACGTCCATCGCTTGGGGCCGGGGGCTTAGAGGGGCCGAGTCGGGACAGCTCGGCCCCGTCCCCTGTCATACCCCCTGGAGCGACATGGAACTGACAACCGCTGAACTAATCAAACGTGCCCGTCGAGTGGCGAAACTTTACAACGGCACGGTCGCTCCTCGAGCCGTGCAGCTTGAGGCCATGAAAGACCTCCAGGACTTTATATACGCCCTCGACCGGGACGCTTCCATTTCCCAGCCCGGACCCACAACGGTTCCCGCTTCTTCGGATTCCTCGAAAGCTCGCGCTCTCTGAGTTGAGCATGGAGCCGTTCCAGCCTCTCACGGTCATCCGCTGGTGTGTCGTCGACGACGAAGCCCTGCGTATCGTGCGTGCGTACCTTCGTATATCCGTAGCGGAGGCTATCTGCCGCATGGTCCTCCCAGCCACGCTTAATGATACGCTTTCCGATCTCAAGGCTTTTCTCGTCCCACTGAAGCTCGGCCATCTCCTGGAGGACATCGAGGCAACCACGCTCAACGAAGAACAGCTTGCCCGCGCGGATATCCGCGTTTATGATGCTAATACCCATGTCGACGCTATCAAAGCCCTTCTTGACCGGTCGGGCTGGAATATGTGGGTGCGTCGATTTCCACTGCTTGACGAAAGCCGCGCCCTGCCCACCACTATCCACTACGATGTGACTGTAGTTCGGGAATCGATTCATGAGGCGCTCTATTTCGGTGCCGGCTTGGAGAACGGAGAGGCCAGGCTCGCGGTAGCTCTCCAGCACATAAGTGCGCCCGACTTTGCGACTATACGCGAGAACTGTGAATGCGCACGGGTCCTCCGTTCCTAGGTCGACACCAATGATATATCGCCAGTCCGACGCTATCTCCTCCGGGAACCGGTCGACGACCATGCTTTCCCGGTAGTCGAAGGCGGTGCGGTGGGTGTCGAAGACCCATTCCCCTAAGAACTCACGACGGAAAGCAGGGGTGTTGCGCGTCCAGCCATTGGCCGCTAGTGCCAGCTCAAGCTCCCCATCCGCGTCTGGGATCCATGGGTTGTCCTGCATCGTCCAGTGGTGGACTGACCAGCCGAGGGTGCTCTGCTCTGAGAGCTGTCCCCCGTTGGCGATCTTGTAGAAGGGGCTGTGCCGGTTGTTCGAGGGGGTGCCCGTGACCATGATGGGCGCCTGATAGTCCGCCGTCGATGGGAGCAAGATCTCATTGATCAGATATAGCATGTCGTAGCCCATATTCTGGGCCTCGTCGAGACACACCGCCGGAGGCTTACCACCACGAGCCTTGTCCATCTCTCGGCGTGAGCCGACGCCGTAGACTTGGATCATGCTGTCATTGGGTAGCTTCACATTGCTCGTCACATTGTCGAAGCGGAGCCCCAGGTTCAGTTTACGGTCGATATCCCTCAGCGCCGGCCAGATGATAACCTTCGCGCTCGCTCGATTCATATTCATATATATCGGAAAAGACCCGGGGTGCTCGAACCCGGCCTTGAGTAGCGCCAGCGCCACGCCGTGGGACTTTCCCGCACGACGGGAACAACATGCGACCTTGAGACGGGCGGGGTCCGTGATGAACGCTTTCTGGGGACCGAACATCAACGCATCCCAGTCGAGGCTCTGTACTCGCCCCCCACGCTTGGCGGACTGACGAAGCGCTTCGCGCTCCGCCTGAGTCATTCCCTGATTAGCCACCACTTTGAAGCTCGTCGAGCAGCCACGGGAGGAACACCGCCGACCACTCTTTCATCTTGTCAGCGAGCCATGGCTTGCGCATGTCCTTGGTACCATATGTGTAGACCACATTTTGCCCCTTGGTGTACCCAAAGTCCGAGTAAAATCTGGTCATCAGTTCTTTACTCACCCCCTGCCGCTGTGAACCTTTCTTTACTTTGAGGAAATGGACTACGGGAAGGTTCTCAAAGGGCTGCGCGATCAGGTATCCCCTAAATAGGTGTGGCTTACCCGGCTCGCACGCGAGGTAGGCAGAGCCCGCCTTGGTGCTCCACTCCAGGAGCTTCGCGATCTTGTCGTGCTCGTAGCCGAAATAATCGTCTCTGATAAGACCCGGAAATCTCATGGCCGGCGACTCTTGATAATCATAGAGCCAAGATTGCAAAATATACTTACGATCCGCAAACGTTACCGGCCTGATATCTGATTCACTCATGCTAGGTACTCCATGGCGCGCTTGACGCCCTCAAGATTGTCTCCAAGAAGGCCGATGCCTCTATTGCACTTGCCGCACAGGAAGCCTCGGATGTCACCGGTGTCGTGACAGTGGTCACACTGCGCATCGTCCCACTTCAGGTACGTCCCGCAGCAGCGACACAGGCCGCCCTGCTCCGCCCACATCGCTTTGCCCTCACTGACTGTGATACCATACCGGCGAGCATAGAGCCGCGCCCGCTCCCTCTTCCGTTTCCGCTCACGGTTGTTCTTGGCCCACGCCCTGGACCTGGCTTTGGCGTTCTCTCGGAACTCCGGGTCTTCGCGATACCGGCGTTGGTGGTAGCTTTTACTCTCGCTCATTTAGCATTTCCTGGACTAGGTGTCTGATGTTTGGGTTGTGCTGGAAGGCACGGCAGGCGTCGTCGAACGTCCAGCCGGCGTCGATCAGGTCGACCGCGAGCTGTTCGTCGGTCTTCGTGTCGCCGCTGTGGTCCTTCGCTTCGAGCTGGGCCAGGGTGGCCTCCAGCTTACGTATCGAATCCTGGTGGGCGAGGAAGAGTCTCTCCTCCTCCGGCTCCAGGTAGCCTCCGGCCTCGAGCCTCTCCTCGTATTTGAGGAGGGCCATGTCAGCCATCTCGAGACGGCGCTGGAGGCGCTCCTTGTAGGAGAGCTTCCGGGTGCTTTTGTGAACCCGGGTCTCGGGAACGCAGTCCGCTGCTTCTATCGTCTCGGCGGTCTCTGCGAGTATCTCACTCGCTACGACTACTCTTCTTCCAGGTACGGTTCTTGCCATTCGCCCACGGCCTTCTCTTCGCTGTTTGCGTTATTGGGATTCCCAACTCCATCCACGTTTAGGGTCGTAATACTTGGGGGAGACTCTCTCATTCGACCAATCGTACAGGGGGCGATTTGGGTCTTCGTAGCCCAGCCTATACGCCTCTTGCTTCTTGGGATCTGTAATGCCGCCACGGGACTGCAGTCTTTGATACTGCTCGCGTTTGTTCCCAATCGGGACGTGTGGGATTCCAAGATCTTCCCTCTGGTAGTGTCGCGCACGAGCGCGTGCTTCCCCAAGACGAGCGGGTCCGAGGTTTCCACGGCTGATGGTATCCATCTCTCTCTGGATAAGCGCGGCGCGGTCCATTCCGATTACTGGGTCCGCGGGAGCGGCTCCTGCACGGGAGGGCTCCGCGGTCATGAACCGATAGAGCGTGTCCAGCACAAACTGCCGCTTGGCTAACTCCGGGTCAAGCGCGCGAAGGTCCATTAGCTCTTCGGGAAGGGCTGGATCTGCGAGCACAGTACCCTGGTATGGCACCTTGGTACGGGAAGGGACCCCGGCGAGTATCTTTCCGAGTGTCCGGTCTATAAGCTTAGTCTTGGTGGCTCCCACTACTTCTTACCCTTGCGCCGCTTGCGCATTGAGATCTGAATGGCGAGCATCTGAGCAACTGCCTTCGCCTTAGAGAGGGGCTTCTTAGAGTAACTCTTCCCGCTTGGGTCAGTAGCCTTGTACCCCCCGCGTACTTTATGAACCGAAATCGGCACCCTAGTACTTCTTCGGACGCGGACGCGGTTTAGTCTTGGAACCTTTGCAAGGCATCTACCTACAAGGGTGGGTGGTCACAGCCTGTGATACCAAACGCCCACCTTCCCGAGAATGACCATACATGTAGTATCATATGTTTCCCATGTTTCGTATTTATGCGAATGGGAGTTGTTCAATGATATCCACAATATAGGGTCACTCTGAATACCGTTTTCCCCCCTTAGCAGAACCCCCCTAGTCGGGACGAATATTGCATCATAGCTCACATCGTCCCTCTAGTTGGCCAGAGGTTTATCTACTCCCCTAGTACATCTACCTTCCATTGTCAGGGTAGTGGATGTATAGCTCTTTCAGATAAACACCCTATAACTCCCTATACACCCATAAGGAGTATACCTACTTTTAGAAGTCTTCGATAGTGTGCTTGCTACTCGCTTCGCTCGTCTTTGAGACAAATGTTCAGTAGGGGGAAGTGGGGGGATGGGGGGGTTTAGAGCACCTTGTCCTACATCATGTAGGTGCATGTAGGTGTATGTAGTTGTCAAGAGAGTTAGCTCACTAAAACTGCACTTAATGTGGCACAGATACTGCTATAGCATACGCTATGCCAGTCGGAAAGTGATGATTCGGTGCGGGAAGACACAAAAAAAGAGCCGTAAGGCCCTTGACATTTGTTATTTGGCATGAGTTTTGCGTTAACACCACATAATCATTACCTTTTCCCAACATCAAGTGAGTTGTATCACCCAAACACTCACTTTCTGGTACTGTAGCTGGAATGGTATGCTACAACGCAAAAACCCCTGACAATCGCTTGTCAAGGGTCATTTGCAGTTTTGGTGTTGTAGCTTACCTACGCGCTAGCCTTCTCCCGTCAAGAATCCCACGGCGAAGCATACCGCTATAAGCACGAGTAACGGTAGAATCATCGCCGGCGTCCCTTGTAATCAAAGCTCATGATACCTCCAGGGTCAAGGGTGAGTAGCTATCCGGGTAGCCACACAGGGCGCGAGCGCCGCACCATAGCGCCGCCTACTGACGCGCGGCGAGAGGATAGCCACTACATCACACACGTACCGCGATGGCTGGCCTATGCTGGCGGCATATTCCGCTACACTCTGGCCGCTGGCATCGTACCACGCACGGCCGTAGGCATGTTCGTGAGCAAGCTCACACAACCCGTCGAACGCGATGCGCTCGTTTCGCCATGTAATATACCTCACAATCCCTCCGGTAGGTCAACGCCCTTTGTGGGCTGGATTACATAGTAAATGCCATCGCACAGTGTCCAGCCTTCCGTGTCGGGCTTTGTGGGTCCATGTGCGACAAACTTACCGGCGTGGGTATGGTAGTTTGTATGCGGGTTCACAAAATACGCGGTGAGGTCATGTTCAGCGATACACAGGAACGATTCTTGATTGTAATCTAGCGCACGCTGGCGTACAAAGCTCTCCGCTAGCGCGCCGACTACCACAAGAGAGCGCTTGTGCGCGCCTTTGTAAGCCCCATCACATTCTCGAAATGGGAAGCCTTCCAGTGCGGCGTCACACACTAAATCGTTGTGGCGCTGTTCATTTGTAACGGGGCTCGCACCTTGTAGGTACGCGCTCACAATGTAGGTTCTGGGTGTGCTGAAATCTCTCATGTTATCCCTCGTTTTCTATGTAGTTCAGTAGCGCTTCATGGTGCGCGTCTATGGCTGATTTCAGGATATCATCGGCCGCCCGCGCGTGTGGACCACCAGCGTTGACCGCTGGCCCTAGCTCTACCCAGGCGGCTTCGATGGCCTCTAGCAGCGTCTGCGCATGTTCACAGTTGCAAAAATCTCTCATGGTAACTGTTGATCGCATTTGTTTTACTCCTTGTCAATAATGTCACAGTACTCTTTTAGTGCGTCGTGGTCGGCGTCAATCGCTTTTCTCAAAATAGCGTCGGCGAGTCGCTCTTTATAGGTAGTGGGTAGCGCTAGCTCAACCCAAGCCTCATTTATGGCGTCACGTAGAAACTGGGCATGCTCACAGTTGCAGTAGTCTTTGCCGCGCATTGCGATACCCCCTAACAGTAAAGGGCCAGTGTTGGAAAATGTAATAAAAAGTAATCTTCCGCTTCGCTAACGGGAATATCGGCCAGGTTTATTGCATCCTCGAGGGCTTCGTGCGCGATAGCAGCGCATACCTCATTTGAGGCGTGGCGATGGCGCGATATCAGGGCATCAATCTCTGCGGATATTTCAGCCAGCTTAGCTCTGTTTTTACTCATTTTCGTATCCTCCTATGCTCATAAGGTATTGCGATACCGTAGGAGCGACAAGTTCGATGCATTACAGAAACAATAGTTTCCGAACATTTATCGCATACCCCGCCATGCCCCACGTTGCTGCACCTTTCAGCCACATGGCATAGGGTGGCTTCGCATGGAGTGGGTAACTGTGAAAAAACGTGGGATGCGTGCTCATATCGGTCTTTAGCTTCCCGCCACGTGTTGCCCCCTGCGCCTATCGTAGCGCTCTCGAGGCTGGCGAGAATAGTGCGCGCAAGCTCCCAATCTGCCCTTGTCCTACAGGGGCGCAAAACATCGTATCCATGCGTCACTATCATGCGCAGCCCTCGAGTGTAGGTTTCATATGACATAACCATTAGTACGACCCACCACACTTGCGGGAGCAATCGGCGTCAGTGTCACACACGCACACGCGCAGAACAGGCTCCTCCCGGGTCGCGCCCTGAACCAAGGCGGTGAATGCGGCCCCGGCTTGGTGAGACCGCGCGTAGGATTGACTGCCACAACCGCCAAGAGCGGCTAGGGCGACTAGTGCTAGTAGAATGTTTTTCATGCCCCGAATAAATGCACGGAGCGTGCCAAGCGGAAATTATTAGTGTTTTTGGCGCATGAGACACCCGTTCAGTGCATTTAACGCCGGATGCTATATTACAAATGCAAAAACCACAAATGATTATCGCTGGTTGTGAGCCTACATTTTCCGCCGGGCTATGTAAAATATGCAGAGCTGTGTTTTGTGATGTATCTCACACAAACATCGCACATCAAGCAATCGTGTAGGTAGAGGTGTGCGAAGCCGGCTCCTGCTTCTCCCAACGCAAGCGCACCAAGTCTCTATGATAGGGGCTGCCCTGGGATCTCACACCAGCCTTCGCACATAGCTCGCGCGCGTAAAGCTATTCGCATCATTCAGGCGCTTTACTTCTGCCGCCGCTGCTGCCTCATCCAAATAACATGCGCCTATCACAGTCTCACCGCTTATGCTCTTATTCGTGATCTTAACTACGTACACGGCTACACCATCCGCGCGGGCCGCCTCGTACCGCTCACGCTCGCGGATCGCATCGTGAAAAGCGTCACTCATAGCCCGGCAATAATCCCAGCCGTGACTGCACACCCAAGAAAGAACGCCGCGAATGCGATAACAAGGGTCAGAGTACCATGATCACGCATCTCCCACCTCCTCGCTGATAAGGGCTGCCTCGTACTTAAAAACTTGAGTTATCTCGTCATCTATATCCATAAATCCTTCATCATCTGTAATGAAATATTCAACGGTAGGATCATCACGATCATCGATGCGATCGGCTAGCTCTAGACCCTTTGGTTTCCATGGTTGCGGGCTCGCCCTTCTGAATCTTTTGACTGTTATGCTCATAGCACGGTTCCTTCCTCGATGATAGGGGCTGCCCACTCCAGCGTTTTGTGCATCTCACCAAAGGCCACGAGCGCCTTGCGCCGCGTCGGTGCATGGAAGGCGTTGCCCTCCCCGTCGAGCACCACGTCGTACCCCTTGATGCCCTTCGGCGCCTTTACGAGCATAGCCGCCATGACCTTCCCGTCGTCGCGCACGTATTCCAGGCGGTAGCTCGGGGGCTTGCGCTTGATGCGCGTGATCAACACACCCTCCTCCATCGTTTCCGTTCCGACACGTCGCCACTGGAACATTAGCGCACGTTCTCCTCGATCCAGGCAGCGTGGTCGCTAGCGTTTAGGTTCACGTAGCCGCCCGTTCCGTCGCACACGCCGGGCTCGCCGTAACCGAATGACACCACGCCTACGATGTTGTCATTGCAGTACAACGGGCCGCCGGAGTCTCCATTACAGGAGCCCTCGGACGCCCACAAGATCCCGTGCTGCGCACGGCATACGTTGATCTCTCGCTCGTGAAGCTCACGGTTAGAACCGATACCCCAGCCCTGCACTATATAATACTCGCAATCTTCTAGGTTCCCGATCGTAGCGAACGGTCCCGGGAGACCCTCTTCCGTGTAGAGAATGCGCAGGTCGTGCGCACCCGGCTTGACCGCAAGGGGGTGCTCGATGCTCTCAGCAACCGCCCAGCAGTCCGTGTTGAAGTTCAGGCACACGCGGTCCAGGTTCTCACAGTGCGCTGCAGTGAGCACAGTGTGCGGGCCCACGACGGTGCCGGTGCAGTAGCCAAGACCACCGACGAAGACGGTGCTGCGTCGATCAGTGCTCAGTACGCCGTTAACAACGTACCGATTGACGCCGCTCTGATCGGGGGATTCACACGCTACGACACTCGGGCCGCACCCGTGCAGGAGCATGGCGATTACAACCCAACCGCAAGCGATGAACACGAGTATCCAAGTTAGATGTTTGTGCTCCGGCTGTCTCACAGCCCCTCCAAGGGGTCATCAGACTCAACGTTGACGTCCCAATCGTGCTTGATGTGCCCTCGACCCCTTGTGTTGCGGTGTGGTTTAGGGCGTGGCGGGCACGTCTGACAGGCCTCCACACGATCCACACATTCCCGGAGCGCCTCCAATAGATTATCCCGCTGCTGCGCAGCCTGCTCGTATAGAGAACGCCAGTTCTCATCGGTATCCGGGCAATCGGGACAGCAATCCTCCACACCCTCAACGGAACATGGGTCGCCGGGGAGGTACCCGCCATTCGGCTGGTTGCACCCTAGAAGGGTCGTCGTGATCACTACGAGCAGCGCGATGATTCCAATGATCATTACCGCTCGCAAAAACTTTTCACACGTCCTCATTGTCCCTCTCAATCTCGTTCCCGCTCACGTAATGGAGAACCATACTTTCGTCCCACGGGAAGATAAGGCCGTAGCTCAGGCCCCCCTCCTCTTGTCGGCGAACGACGACCCGCCCGGATTCTCCAGTATAGGGGCCAGCAATGACTCGCACATGCTCAGACACGTCGAAGATCTCTTCCGTGTCGCGCGTAAACAAGTCCTGTCGCTTCCATGCTTTGTCGAGCGCTTGCTGCTTCGCGTTTTTGGGATCGTGCGCACCGCTACTGTTCTTATGTCGCGCAAAATACTTAGCGAATCTATTACTTACGTTCCCGTATCCGCTAGCCATTACTTTGCCTCCCAGTAGGTGGGTGAGTTATTATGAACCCGCTTCATCCTCTCGAGTCTTGTTACTACTCTTGCGACGTCCTGCTTTAGACTTGGTGTTGGTTGCAGGTCGAGCATCTCCAGCATCTTGTCGAGCAGCGCTCGCTCTCTGTCCACGCGCTTCTCTATCCTTTTCGCTTTGTTGATTAGGTTCGCGAACTGTGGATACATCGGAAATGGAAACTTTGTCGGGGTTGACAGCATCTCCATCAGCTCTTCGTTCGTTTTCTTCATCTAGTGCCTCCTGTATGCCTGTACTACGCTCAAAGTCGTCATACATAAGTTGAAATGTTTCCCACGCACGGCGTGCCGTGGCTAAGTCTCCCCTGGAGAGGGCTGAAGCTGCCTGGTGCAACTCAGAGCCCATCTGCTCAGTAAAGCGCTTCCCAATGCGCAGTTGCGTGCCTCTCACATCTCTTGATCTTGCCATGATTCCTCCATTTTAATAGCTATAAATATTCGTTGTCAAGCCTGATCGAAATATTTTCTCGAAGCGCGGCGATATGCTTTCGGATCTTAGAGCGACTTATATCGAGCGCCTCCGCAATCGTGCGCTCCCCCTCGCTTTGTGAGTGAAGCAGCCACACCCAACACCGCTCGTCGGAAAGCCTGCATTCCCGGATAGCCTGCACCGCGATCAGCTCCGCATGGTGATAGTATCGTGCCTTTCCGCCCCCAAGGTAATTAATGGCGTCCAGCTCGTCGCTCGCTACATCGTCAAACTCTCTCGGAGCACGGTCACCCTTCAACCCCCCGTCAATCTTCGGTTTGTTTGCGAGCGAGTGAAGTGACACGGTACTCGTTGGTCCTTTGAGCAGCGGACCCTC
>Ga0209536_100001257_pt1 | contig 41934 bp, 36 predicted proteins | sample DeeMarSeWOR28_12_FD_187461 | JGI IMG/M metagenome (GOLD analysis project Ga0209536, IMG submission 187461) | Marine sediment microbial communities from White Oak River estuary, North Carolina - WOR-2-8_12 (SPAdes) (version 2) | ecosystem: Environmental > Aquatic > Marine > Intertidal zone >...
ATACTTCACAACCTCCCTCATAACTTACTGTTAATGTAATAGTAGCGCTGCTTCCGGCATTACCTGCACTGAACTCAATCTGATCCTGATTTGTTGAGGAGGTAATTCCCCAGCTATTGTCCGAAGATGAAATTGACCAGGAGTAACTGATGGCCCCAGGTGCATTGCTTGTCAAGGTATTATTGCTACCACCGCAAAGTACGTCTGATGTCGGATCAGAAATCAAGCATGAAAGGTTTTGTGCCGGTTCTTCTACTATAATTTCCTGACTGGCTGAGCATAACTTTTTGTCTGTCACAGTAACCGTATGTATACCTGGTGTTGCATCATTTAATTGACTGGAAGTGCTACCATCAGACCAGAGGTATGTATATTCCATGTTTCCACCTGTTACATTTAACAGGATATCCTGTTCACCTGTGCATTGATCTGTATTGATTTCGTAGCCTACTAGAATTGGATTTGGCTCTGGTAGATTAAAAGTTCTTTGAGCTGTACATCCTTTTGTGTCCATTACTTCTATGGTATAAGCATCAGCCGATAGACCACTAATATCTTCATCACTTGAAATAATTTCACCAGTTGAGCTTTTAGTCCAATTGATCGTATATGGATCAGTTGCATTGGTAATGGAAACTTCAATTGCACCGTCATTACTTCCATTGCATGATGGGATCGTTAAACCCTGGTAATTTATTTTTATGTCATCTTTCAGGACAGATGTATTATAGGATATTGTACATCCTAATTCATCCGTGATAGTAGCAGTATAATTACCGGAAGTTAATCCAGTAATATCTTCTCCTATTACCGCATCTGACCATGCGACATTTGACCATTCAACAGTAATTTCTCCTGTCCCTCCTGTAACTGTCAAATCTATTTCTCCAAAAGGATTATCAAGGCAATCCGTTTTTTTCACTGAAGCAAAAGCTTCAATTCCCATGTCTGTACTAATGCCATACGTTTCAGAAATCGAGCAACCATTGACATCAGTCACGGTAACCCTGTAGTTGCCATCAACTAAACCATCAATTTTAGCTGTATTCATTTGGTTTGACCAGGAGAAATTATAAGGTTCCTCTCCTCCGGTAACATTTAATTCAATACTACCTGAAGTCCCATCCTGGCAGGATGGTTGCGTGATAAGTTCATTTAATAGAATGGTAGTACTATTATAAAGGGGTATCATTTTTTGTTCAGAACAACCATTGGCATCAGTTACGGTTACAGCATATGTGCCTGCCAAAAGATTAGTGAGGTTTTGTTCGGTTGAACCATTCCCCCATAGGAATGTGTATGGTGCCATCCCACCGCTGACGATTAAATCAATTGCACCATTATTCATGCCCTGACAATCTGGGTTAATTGGGAATTCTTCAATAACAATTCCAGATGGATTTTCAAGTATGACCTCGCCTGTTAATTCGTTATTGTTCGCATCTGTAATGGTATATGAATAAGTTCCGGCGGAAACATCATCCAGGTTAACACCAATATGACCGGTGTTCCATATAACTGAATACGGTTCGGTTCCGCCACTAATTAATAAATGAATGCTTCCACCTGAAGGTTCAATACATGTTGGATTAATGTCATCAATAGATACAATTAGGGGATTTTGATCATCAGGTAATGGATCATCATCGGGTAATGGATCATCATCAGGTAGTGGATTATCATCATCAGGTAAGGGATTATCATCATCTGTATCAGGCACATCAATACATTCATAATACACACATTGACCGGCCTTATAAGCCACTATGGGTTTTAACTCCTTTTTAAAACTACATTCACTTCCGGGACAAAATGTGAAGCTGACTTCAAAGGAAGTGAAATCGGGATCTTTACCAAAATTTTGTATATCATCAACTTTAATTCCTTTTGTCCAGGTGGTTGGATCAAGCGAGTTTATTTCCATTTTCCATCCTTCAGAATTCCATGCATTCGAAATTACTCCTTTCCCAAAGTCAAAGTTTACATGGCTAAGTTCATAGCGCACGTTATCATTGAATGATACTTCCAACTTTATGTCATAACATGATTCGTTCTTTTCAATTTGAATGATCTCAGTGGTAAATGGAGATTCTCCACAATCCTTTTTGTATTGTGCCCAGGCATTAATAGCAGTAAGGACAAACAGTAAATGAAATAGTATAAATGCGGTTTTGATTATATCAACTTTTAATGCAGTTTTCATGACGCCGAAAAATTTAATATAAACCTAGTTAAAGGTCTTCAATTTAAATTTTGAGTAATGGATGGAGTTTGTCAGCGTAAGCAGAAATGGCAGGTTTTCCTTAAATGATGAAAAAGTAACTTTTGAATTGGTTGTTGTACATCAAAAATTAGGCATAATATTAAAAGTAATTGTTTATGATTATGATGGCAACAGATTAGATAACAATAAGTTATGGCATATTTACACTACGAAATAGCGCTATGTTTTAAACATACCTCAAAAAATGCAGATTTTAATAAAAGATATAGAATAAGTGCAAAAACAGAGCGATTATTTACAGTACAATCCTGATTTTTTACAATAATTCAATACGAAAATGCAGTTCTAGTATATCATACACATAATCAAGATTGATCTGGATAAACAAAACCCAAGGATGGGATTAATGTTCGACTGATTGTATGACTAACTCTTTCTCCACAAAGTACATGGTTTTTTCACCAGCTCCTTTTACTGCTATCTTCCCTCTCGGTATACACGCAAATTGGTCTTTGATAAATTCGTAAGTTGTATCAGAGATATTGATTTTTCCAGGCTGGCTGTTTGATTCCATCCTGGAAGCAATATTGACAGCATCCCCCCAGATGTCATAGGCAAATTTATGCGTACCCACAACTCCCGCAACGACAGGGCCTGAATGGATACCAATCCGTATTTCAAAATAGGGTTTACCGTCCTTTTGACGTTGTTGTTTTAACTGCTCCATAAATTCTCGTATTTCCATAGCAGCCCTTATTACATCAACGGTATGTGTATTGTTTGGTCTGGGGAGGCCACCAACTGCCATATACGCATCGCCAATCGTCTTTATTTTTTCCACTTTATGTCTCACCATAATCTCATCGAAAGCTTTATAGCAATGGTGGATTTCTTTTACAAGCGCAGTAGGGCTTAATACTGCGGACAATTCAGTGAAACCTTTAAAATCAGTAAATAGTATAGTTACGTTACTATAACTTCGAGCCTTTGCAGCTCCTTTCTCTTTCAGCTCTTCGGCAGTTTCTTCAGGTAGAATATTCAATAATAATTCGTCTGATCGCTCTTTCTCCCGTTCGATAATTCGGTTCGTTCTGCGGATAAACTTAAACCGGTTAAAAAGTCCACCAATCAATAGAAAGAGTAAAAATCCCATGACAATGGCAGCGTAATTGAAAAATTTTTGTTGCTGGATTTCAAGTTCTTTAAGTTTTTGATCTCTTGTTAACAAGTCGATTTCAGTTTGTTTTTTATCTATTTCATAAGTGAATTGCAATCGTTTAATTTTGTCATCTGTTTCGGTATTAAAGATTGAGTCTTTTAAAGCTGAGAACAAGGTATGATATTTGAAGGCTTCCTGGTATTTGTCCAGTTTTTCGTTTGTTAATGCCAAGCCATAATAGGCATCTTTCAGTATACTTTTAGAGCCAATTTCGTTTCCTAAAGAAACAGCCTGTTCAAACGAGTTCAAAGATGCCTTTAGTTCTCCATTAGATTGTTGAGATTCACCCAGACCAACCAGAGATTGGGCCATACCATGCTTACTTTCCATACTTTCAGCAATAGCATATGCCTCTTTCTGATATTTTATTGCAGCTACATAATCTTTCTTTTTTTCCAATACTTCACCGAGTAGATTCAATGAATAGGGTAGATAAATAGTATTGGCATTTGCGACGAGTGATTTTTCGAGGTAAAATTGGGCAGAATCCAGTAGATTTCTCTTCAGGTATATATCTCCCATATTATCTGTAATGGTTCCTATTAATTCATTATTGCCAATTTCTTCGCTTAAGGGTAATGCCATCCAGTAGTACTGTAATGCATTATCATATGTGTTTAAGTTTCCAGCATATACGGAACCGATATTTACCAGAGCAGTGGCAATTCGGTATTTATCTTTAAGTTTTTCAGAGATTTGTAATGAACGCAGATAATATTCGATGGCTTGGTCATTATCACCCTGGTTAAAATAAATCACACCGAGATTGTTGACGATATTGGCAATGCCGAGTGTATCATTGATAGATTCAAACGTTTTAAGTGATTTTGGCCAGTATTCAAATACTTTGAGATAGTCTCCTTGATGATAATAACCCATGCCGATATTTTTATAGGCATATCCAAGTCCTCGTTGGAAATTCATGTTTTCTGCAAGAGCTCTGGCTTTTTCCCCATAGGATATTGCTTGTGAAGGATCATCATTAGCTACTTCTGCACTTAATGCATTTAGGTGATTCACCATGGTTGTATCACCTGCTCCATTTCTGATTAATCCTTTCAGACTGTCAATTTTTGAACTTTGTGAGAGTAATGGAAGACTTAAGTTAAGAAAGACGATGAATGTCAGATATCTACGCGTCATTAAAATCGCAATATTTCTATACTATTTCGATTGCAAAGATTCTCTGAACACAAATCTTTGCATTGTTATTTCAGATTGCATTCAATTTACTAAGAAAGGGAAGAAAGTAAAATGAATTGAATATTACTTTCTTCCCTTATTTAATAAATACTGTGGTAATTTATTGTTTTATTACTTTTAATATTTTCTGATCAGAAACAAAATCAAGTTTTAACAGGTATAAACCGGTATTCAAATTAGTCAGGTCTATTTCCAGTTGTTTTCTGGAGGTATTCCTTGTTAGTTGCACATCGTACATCCGACCTTGAATATCTACAAGGTTCACAGAAACAGAACCTAACTGATCCTCATTTAGTTGAACATAATACAAATCGGAGGCAGGATTTGGATATCCCTTAATTTCACTTAAATGAAAAGTTGAAGAATTTGGTTCTTCGTTTGGACCTGCTATACGCGCATTATTGCCATCCAGATTACATTTTTTCGTATTAGAACTGGCATCTGTAGTAGAAGATGTTTTATTGTTAGTATCGTAGCTTACTAAATTCCAAACTATTTTATTCCCGTCAAATCGAAAATCTATACGACCTATCCCTGGTAAGAAGGTTTCAGGGAGTATTCCCTCAAATATCCCTTCCGCAGAAATATAATTTTCAACTCCCTGTAAAATATTGATGGTATAATCATTTGGATTTTCATAATAGAAATGTGCTATATAATTTAATCCGTCCGGATCGCCACTGATTTCATCAATACAGTCACAGAATACTTTAATTTTTCTAGCGCCATTTTCATTCATATTTACATACAAAGTACCGGAATTATAATCCACTGAATAATTCTTTGGCGAGAACAAATCTCTTGGTAGAGGGATAATATTATAGATTCCAGCATCAACATATGGAGGATCAATTTCATAGGTTGCTGAGGAACTGAATACATTTTCTTCATTATCTCCATTAACGAAACCGCTTATTATGGAAGCAAAATCAGGTAATGGATCACCATCATAAATGTATTTATCCTGTGCTGTAACTGTAAGTGAAGCAGGAGTAATTTCAAAGAATCCATCGATAAACGTAAGGTTATAATTATTACCGATGGTCAAATCACCTTGAGTTATGTCATATGTGCCAACATTATTACCGGGTTCCCTAGTCAATTCACCACTAAATGTATCGGTAAAAAACAAGGATCCATCTGTAATTACATATGTGAGATCAGGAATAGAAGTGGAGCCATAAACCATTGTTTTATTTTCTGCGGCAACTGTGAGAGATGCCGGAATTATCGTGAACTCTCCTGGCAGTACAGTCAATAAATAATTATTTCCTGCTGTTAAAGTATTATTGGTTATACTATAAGGAGAACCAATAACATCTTCACCAACTTCTCTAATAAGGGATCCTGAAAGTGCATCACTTTCAAGTAAGAGGGTTCCGTTAGTTATCTGGTATGTGAGTTCCGGGTCTTCACTACCGTATTCTTTAGATATATTATCAGCAGTAACTGTGAGTGAAGCGGGATTAATCGTAAAATGTCCTGGCACAACTGTCAGTATATAATTATCTCCTGCAATTAAAGTACCTTCATTTATTTCATAGAATTCACCGTCAGGCTTTACATCTTCACCTGATTCACGACCTAATAATCCACTGAATACACTTACGTCATCATCCAATACAAGGGGAAAATCTTCGGAAACTGTGTAGGTAAATGGTAATGGATCTGGTGAACCATATACTTTAGTTGCATCATCTGCTGTTACAGTTAACGGAGCAGGATCGATGTATATTAAACCTTGGCCGTATGTGATCCTAAAGTTACTGGCGCTGTATCGCAATTCTGATTCATCCGGGGATCCGACATCCACACCGTTAGAAATATAAGCACCCGGTAGGATCCAGCAACTATTTGAAACTTCGTCAATATCTTCGCCACTTGTGGCGTCTAAACCTGTGATTAGGTGAATTGCATAAATATTTGTTATGGCTTCATACCCATTTTGATATTCTTCTTCAGGTAATCCTTCAAGATTGTCCTTATCAAAAATGAGTACAACTTCTGAATTGCTTTCTGCATTAAACGACCCCGAATTTGCCAGGCTCCTGGATGCATTGGCCAATGATCTGGCTGCATTAGTTAAATTATTAATATCTCCAGATGCAATTATTGCCATATTTGCTAATCCCCGAGCCGCATTGGCGAGGCTTCTTGCGGCATTTGGAATAAGGTTTGTACCTCCAGCATCTACAGCATATCCTGTAATGAGTTCTGTATCTACATCAATTACATTATTTCCATTTGCCAAGCTTCTTGAAGCGTTTGCCAATGACCTGGCCTGGTTAGCCAACGATCTGGATTGGTTGGTGATACTTGTCCCACTAATAACCCATGCGCTGTTATTTGCCAGGCTTCTAGAGGCATTCGCCAAACTTCGCGATGCATTTGCCAAACTTCTGGAGGCATTTGAGAGGACGTAATCCGCTTCCGGCGAAAAATTTCTTTGGTACTCAGCAAGAATTTCATCAATTATGGTTTGTGAAATAGAAACTCCAGGAGTAAGAACTTCGATCTGTGATGAAATTTCCGGAATAACCTCACCATAAGGTAAATTTTGAATGTCATTGGGGGTAATCTTAACTTCCAAAGGTAGTATTGTCAATTGTCCTTGTTCATCATCTGATGGGAAAATAAAATTGTATAATTCGGTTAATCCAACACCAGGATCGGTTTCGAAATAAGGCCTGATTTTCCATTCTCCAACATTACTGAATTGAGTAGCGGGAGCATCGAAAGAGATGGTAAGTCCTAAACTCTCCAGGGTTGTTCCTTCTGGTAAACCCGTCGTAGTATATGAATAAAAATCTTCCGGGAGATCTTCCAGGTAGTATTTCTTTTTTGCCTCTGATTTGATGGTGACCGTTGATTTTTCAACACCAAATAATTTCAGAACTTCCGACGTACCACCATTACTACCAGGGATTGTTCCTTCTTTTGATGGAGTTGTAACGCTGATTTCAGGATCTCCATATAAAGCTATTGTTGCCGATAATTGTGAGTTACTAATAAAATTTGTTTGGACTTCTTCTCCTCTAATTAGAATTATAGATTCTTCGGTAAAGAAATCACCATCTGCGAATAGGTCAATATTGGTATATACTTCACCCACAATCACTTCCTGGGATGTACTAATATCATATAGCTTTGGTGAAGGATTTGCGATATTCTGCAATACAACATTAGCTTGTACATACCCATATCCCGATTCTCTATCTTGTCCGGCAGATCCCATATCTATTGCTCCTGTAACCATTTTACCTTTTACGTATGCTGGAGTCCAATCTGTACCTAAATACCTTTTTCCTGCTTCGATGATTTGAGCAGCTATGCCAACATTATGTGGCGCAGATGCTGATGTACCATAAAAGTTTGGATATGAATCACCATCAATATTATATATTGTTCCATCCGGATTATACACTTCTCCAAGGAATACAGTCGTATTTACGCCATTTGGTCCTGCAAAATCGGGTTTTTGTCGATCTTCAAATATTCCTGATTGATTTCTAACCTGAACACCACCACGTGATGAAAATGATGCAATCGTTGGTGTTTCTACCCCATATGCTGGAGTATTGGTGTACAATGTGGCCCCAATTGTTACTGCTCCTGCAGCATTTGCCTGGCCAACGATGGTACCAGCCTTTATTCCTTGTTGACTCATGTCATTCCAAGCAAAACCCGCCACAGGTTTCACAAACATAGTATATTTTATTTTTTCCCCAGAGGGCATATTTGGAGCAGTGATCATGAAATTAACCGGGAAAGACTGGTTGCCCGGTACTGTAAATGCCATATATTCTTGTGGGTCTTCACCAATATTATCTCTTCGGCCGCTATACAGTAAATAGTTATCATCACTAACCACCCAAATATCAAAATCCGTAGTTGCGCCATTGTGTGGGGGTAGTGTAAAAAATGGTTCATCCCATTCGAATTTAATTAGATATCTTCCAGGCATGAGGGATAAACTCTGCTTTATAACACCACCGCCAAAATCATGCGCCCTCAATGAATTATCGTTTGGCAAAAAGTTAAAGTCATTTCGATTAAAACTAATTGGCGCTGAAACTGATTCATACGAATTCTCCCCGAAATTTCCAGCTGAGGTTGCATAATATACATCATTCAAAAATGCATAATTTGCAGCCTGAGCGATGATCCCATCCTGGAAGGTAGGTTCAGTAATATATGTAATATCATCGACAATAAGATTGCATCCATAATCTTCTACAAGATCAATTATTCCCCTCGCAAAATCCCCTGAGCTTATCATGGCAGTATGGAATAACAGATCTGCTTCAGGAACAATATCATGTATGATTTGCGCCATCGCACGCCCTTCATCATGCTGATTAAAAAAAATACCCTGGGTTGGATAATCTTTTACATTAATTACGTCATTAGGCAAGTTGTTATTGGTAACATCATCTGCAGCTCTGCCCAAATTGTCATAACTATCAGATAATATGCCAATTCTAAGTCCTGCGCCATCTAAAGCCCATCCTTCTCTCACAACATCTGAACCTTGGGCACTGTCACCCTGAGAAAGTACAGTACCTGATTGTGGAATTGGTGTATATAATGGCAATACAAAATTGATATAGATTCCAAGATCATTTAGTTCAATAACTCTACTGATTGGCAAATATCCAGTAATTTTTAGTGTTTTATCATTGGTTGAAATAGTTGTAAATTCAAGCATACTTAATTCAGACAAAAAAGTAGCATCGGTAATAAACGCAACATCGTTTACCACAATTTCAATTAGTACCTGATAATTGCTGGAAATTTGAAATACTTCATTCGATGATGCCTGCCCTGTGGAAGAATAATCCTGCGCTAAATAAAATAATTCCGGCCAGATGACGCCGCCTTCATTAAATCCATCAAAAATTGGATCTAATCCCAATCCATTTCTACAATGGTTTGAACTTGAACTGGCATCAGTGTATTTTTCTGTACCATTTGGTAGCACGGTTCTCCATACACACCTGTCGTCAGCAGCAAACTCCTGACTGAATACATTATAATTCCTTCCAGACTCAAAAGAATTTATAGCATATTTTTTTGATTGACCTTTATTAAAGATTACAACACTACTGTCTTCAGGTACAGTAATCCGAATCTTATTGGGATTGTTATATCCAAAATTTGCTTTGTACATTCCGTCACCTATGTATTCCACACATTCAACGATGAGTTCAATATCCTTTTGCTTTTGAGCAAAACTGGCTGGAGTGAAGTGAAAGAAACTGAAAATGAATAAAACTAACGGAAGATAGAAACCCTTTATTTTTGACAAATAAGGAGGTGAAATTGGAATACAATTTTTCATAGGAATAACTGGTTCAGTTAAAGGTAGTATAAGAAATGTGGTTTAATGTTTATAAATAACAATATGCAATTCAAAGAAGTACAAAATCATTGTGACGCAATGTCCACCCCTTCAAATCTATGCCTAATCGTATCCTAATCTCTTTGCATAGGTTAATTAATTCGTAAAATAATACAATATAATTTACAAATCAATTACGAGTGAGTGATTTTTTTAAATTATATTTTTACAAGTCAAATTTTGCAACTAGTTGAAAATAAAATAATTGAGAAATTAGAATAAACTTTCGACAACATCTATCCCGATAATAGCCGCCCACGTCAGTAAAAATGACCATAGTACGATTCCAATGATCAAGTAGGGCATAAGCCTTGAAGTTTGCTTTACGATGAGGAGACCCACAATAATGGTTGTTATAGGACCAAATAATCCCGGACAAATCATTCCAAGGCCTATAACTCCATATTTATCCATGATATGCGAAAATTTCCCTTTTCTACTTTCCAGCTTTTCTTTACTCCATTTTTTCAGCGCCCATTTTTTGACTGATTCGCCAAAATAATACAATACAATTACCGTGGTGATAGAGCCTAGTGCTGTGAATGATGCTGTTTCGATGGGATGAGATTTCAATGCAATCCCGACAGGTATCGCTTTCCAAATACCGGCTATGCCGACCAGGTAGATTGAAAAGATGCGAATTGCGATGTTCTCCATGGATTGCAAAACTAATTGATCGAATACTTAATGCCAGTATTTTTTAGCTAATCTTGTGGAAGACCTAGGGGTAAAAGATCTCTGTTGCGACAAAGGGTGTATCATGTTTGTATGGATATTTGCTAATAATTTTTAATTTACACATAAATTGTCACCTGTAATTCTTCTGTATTTAAATTTTTAATCTGTACTTATTTACCTGTTAATGACTCAATCTAGAACATCTATTGCATTATTACTGGCATCGATCGTTATTATAATTGCCGGTGTAATGGCGTCTCAAACTATTTTATTACCAATAATACTGGCGTTGTTTATCAGCATCATTTGTGCTCAACCAATTTTGTGGCTTGATAAAAAGAAAGTCCCTTATACGCTTGCGGTGCTCATTGTCTTAGGAAGTGCAGGGTTGTTATTATTGTTATTTGGCGGAATAATAGGAAATTCCCTTGCGAGTTTCACGAGAGATGCGCCAAAGTATGAAGAAAATCTTAGAGAAATTGCTACTTCAACTGTTGATTACCTAAATAACATGGGAGCCAGTTTTGATACGGATCAGTTAATACGCATGGCTGATCCAGGGAAAATATTAAACTTTACCGCGGGGGCTGTTGGAGAAATAGGAAAGATAATGTCAGATTCATTCATGATAATGTTAATTACCATTTTCATGCTGCTTGAAATAAAAAGTTTCCTGCTCAAAGCAAAAGTAATTGAAAGCATTCATGGAAATTCATTGAAATACATGGATAGAATTGGTTCAAATATCAGAAATTATTTATCCATCAAAACCGTTATTAGTTTTCTGACCGGACTATTTATTTGGATATGGTTACTCATAATTGGAGTCGACTATGCTATTTTATGGGGAGTAATTGCCTTTCTATTAAATTATATCCCAAACATAGGTTCAATTATCGCTGCCGTGCCAACCATGCTTCTGGCATTAGTGCAGCTGGGGGTTGGGGGAATGATCTGGACTGGTGTAGGTTATCTGGTGGTTAACCTGCTGATTGGTAATGTCATAGAACCAAAGATCATGGGAAAAGGTTTGGGATTATCAACTCTTGTGGTTTTTCTTTCCTTAATCATATGGGGATTTATTTTGGGAACTGTAGGAATGTTCCTTTCTGTGCCGTTAACCATGACTATAAAAATCATGCTTGAACAGAATAAAGAAACTGAATGGATTGCGATTTTATTAGGCACTGAAAATGATACAAAAAAGATGTATAAGTCTTCTTAAAGGGAATTCAATTTTTTTTGTCATAATTCCATCCCCGCCTTTTAAATAGTTATATACCCAGTTATAAAAGATCAATTTTATTGTTGCTCAATTCAGATAATATTGTTACGATGCAACCTTGCCTGACTAAGGTGATTCTATAGTATTGAACCAATTGCTCAAATTAGTACAAAAAATTAACCAGCATGTTTAAGAATTATTTGATCCTCGCCATTCGAACTATGAATCGGCAGAAAGCTTATTCCCTAATTAATTTATGTGGACTTGCAGTTGGCATTGCAGCTTGTATACTCATCATGCTTTATGTGCAATATGAATTGAGTTATGATAAATACCTGAAAGATAATGAGCGCATATTCAGGGTTTCCAGGTCGTGGCTCAATGCAGACGGCAAGGTGAATCTACATTTGGGCCATCTGGCGCCACCATTTTCTCCATTATTTCGACTAGATTTTGAAGGGACCATCGATCAATCAGTCCGTTTGTTTAATTATAATCCCGTAATCAAAACCGAAGAGAAACAATTTGAGGAAGAGGGATTTTTCTTTGCCGATCCTGAATTTTTAGAGGTTTTTTCATGGAGAATGATCAAAGGGGATCCTAAAAGTGCATTAAAAGACCCTTATTCTATTATTTTAACACAATCCACTGCCACAAGATACTTTGGTGATAAGGATCCAATTGGGGAAACCATCAATTTCAATAACACAGTTGATATGAAAGTTACTGGTGTAATTGAAGATATTCCTAAAAATTCTCATTTGCATCCAACAATGTTTGCCCCGATGATTATAGTTGAACAATATTATGGCGGCCATGAACAATTTATGAGCGCCTGGGGGAGCAATAATTTCTCAACTTATATCAAGTTGAAAGAAGGAATGAATGCGAAAGATTTTGAAATCGCAATTTCTGGTTTTATCGACAACCATTTGCGTGCACCGGAGATAGGCAAGGCATCCGATTTTAATAAGCTGCAATTGATGAATATTACGGATATTCATCTGCATTCGCATTTAGATTCTGAAATTGAGCAAAATGGTGATATGGCTTATATTTACCTGTTCTCCATCATTGCTATCTTTATCCTGGTAATTGCTTGCATTAATTATGTGAACCTTGCTACGGCCAGATCAGCCAGAAGGGCCAGAGAGGTAGGTATCAGAAAAGTACTTGGGGCATTCAAGCAAAAATTGATTGGGCAGTTTCTGGCAGAATCCATGGTCTTTGCTGTTCTGGCTACACTGGCTGCAATCCTTATCGTCTTATTACTTTTACCATGGTTCAATAATTTTAGCCAGCGGCAATTATCACTTGATATATTCGATAATCATCTTCTTATTTTTCTACTGGTAGGTATAACGCTAATTACCGGGTTTGTGGCTGGTACTTATCCCGCATGGTTTCTATCAGCATTCCAACCTGCCACAGTACTTAAGGGGACACAAGTAAAAGCAGGGAAAGGATGGATGCGATCTGCCTTAGTTGTATTTCAGTTCTTTATTTCTATCGTAATGCTAATAGGAGTTGGTGTGGTTCATGAACAGCTTTCATACGTAAAAAATAAGGATTTGGGATTTGGTAAAAACAGAGTAATGGTACTGCCCTCCAATGAAGATATACATAATAAATATGAGTTAGTTAAAAATCAGCTTTTACAACATAAGGGTATAGAATCCGTGGCATACTCCAGCCGGATTCCATCAGGACGGTTATTGGATTCTCAGGGAGGAAATGCAGAGGTAAATGGTGAAATGAAAGTACTTGATTTTAGGTTGGCAGATGTACATACAGATTTTGATTTTCTAAAGACCATGGAAATTCCTGTAATTGCAGGACGTGATTTTGATGCCAAGATATCAAGTGATTCAACAGAAGCATTTATTATAAATGAAGCTGCCGTAAGAGCAATAGGTTATGCAAGTAATGATGAATCCATTGGCAAAAAGATAAACTACAGTGATAGGAAAGGTTACATTACCGGAGTTGTGAAGGATTTTCACTTTGAGAGCCTAAAACAGGAAATAGCCCCAATTATTTTTATGATCACCAGTGACAGGTACGGTTCTGTTGTATTAAAACTGGATGAACAATATCAGGCTGAAATCATGGATTTTCTCAAAGAACAATGGAGTTATTTGCGGCCGGGATATCCGTTTTCCTATTATTTTGTAGACGCACGGTTCAACGAACTGTATGATGCAGACGAGAAAGTAGCTGAGTTGGTGAGTTATTTTTCCATAATTGCCATTATCATTGGTGTATTAGGACTTTTCGGATTAGCCTCATATACAGCCGAACAACGATTCAAAGAAATAGGTATTCGTAAAGTGATGGGAGCTTCTGTATCACAAATACTATTATTGCTTTCAAAAGGTTTTACTTTTCTCGTGGTATTAGGATTTTTATTAGCTATTCCAGTAGCCTGGTGGAGTATGAATCTTTGGCTTGATACCTTTGCTTATCATGGAAAAATAAGTCTATTATCCATACTTTCAGCCGGAGCAATAGCGATTGCGGTTGCATGGCTGACAGTTGGAATGCAGACGGTCAAAGCTGCCAGGACCAATCCGGTGGATTCATTGAGACAGGAATAGATTGGATCAGATAGCGTTTTTAAAATTGTCACTAAGCTTCTCGATATCCAGTGTTTAGTCAGTTGATGAAAAGAAAAAGATTGCTATCTTTAAATTTTTAATCCCTTTATTCATGAATGTTTAAGTGCTCGATGAGAAAATCTTAAGGACCTAAGAACGTTTATTTGAACCAATTTTTAAAAATAATTAACATACTTGTACTTTGGCTCCTGACGAGCGAGATTCATGCTCAAAAGGAGTTAAACGCCATTGATTTTGATCAGATAAATCAGAAAAAAGTAAGACGGCTCATTCGACAAATGCAGGATCATCGTATTGATTATTTTTCAGATTTTGAAGCATCGGTCGGGCCTGATGACGAGCTGAATTTTTTTGTTAGCTATGAAAAAGAATATATCGTAAAAGAACCGCCTGATCTCGTCTGGGATAGCTATATCTATTCAGACCAAACTGACATTTGGGATAATCACCGGGTTTCATTTGGATTGCTTTATTCTGCGGATTCAGAATCAATTATTTACGCTGATCAGCATTATTTTGGAATTGAGGAAGGACAGATTTTCTTTTTGAATCTTAGGATTATAAACGGTTTAGTAAACCTTCCAGTGGCTTTTAAAATTCTCCGTATTGATCCTGATCAACGACGGATAGAATTCAGTTATCTAAGTGGAGGGAAAGCCAGCGGTATACAAATAATCTCTATGGACAAAACAGATGAGGGGTATGTAAAGATTGTGCATACAAGTTATGTCAAAAGTGATTCGCACTTCAGAGACAAGTATTTATATCCATATTTCCATAACAAGATCATCAATGAATTTCATCAGAACATGAAAAAAATGGTTGCCTTTCATGCAAAAAGTTCCTCTGTGCTTACTCAATTAAAATAAAAAGGCCTGTCGATGAATATACAGGCCTCAGATAGATTTTCAATAGCTTTTATTTCTTTAAAAATGCCGAATACATCCAGACGAGTTTTTCCTGTTCGCGAATATAATCACTCATCAATGCATTAGTGCCTTCATCATCGATTTCAGCTGAAAGATTTAGTAAGTGCCGTTGTTTTTTCAGTAACACTTTGAAAGCACCCAGGATCTGCTCGACAGCCTTGAATCCATCAGAAACTTCACTACTTTCGGGGATTTCACTTGTTTTCAAATAATCTGTAAACTTATGTGCTGGATTATATCCAAGGGTTAAAATCCGTTCTGCTACTTCATCAATTTTCACGAAAAGATCATTATATAATTCTTCGAATTTCATGTGAAGTTCAAAAAATTTTTCCCCGGTGATATTCCAGTGATATCCCCTTGTATTTTGATAAAATGCAGAATAATTGGCAAGAAGATCATTTAGTAGATCTGCCAGCTCCTTGCTTTTATTTGTGTCAAGCCCAATCTTATTTAATGTTTCCATATGTTAAAATTTATTAACTCAAAAATATATTGATTTACTTATCTAAGTAACTAATTAGGAAGGTGATTAGTTCAATTTTTTATGCGTTGATTTGGAGGGTTACCGCGGTAAAATAAGGAACTGAAAAAGAAATCGGGGATTAAAATTCTAAAGTTTAATCCCCGAAAATAAATAAATCTATATTCTCTTTATAGAGTAATATTTTATACCACAGGCAATTTCCATGGATCGCTGTACGATGGAACTAGCAACGCATTTGCTTTTTCAGAATTGGTAAATCGATTATTACTCTCGTCCCAAATGAGTTTTTCTCCTGTTCGATGTGCTATATTCCCCATGTGCGTAACCATGGCAACTTCTTTACCCATTTCTACTGTACAATTTACTTCACCACCTTTCCTGATCACTTCGAGGAAATTAACCACATGCTCATCAAGACTATTGCTGCCTTTTACCCATGGCTTCTCGTCAATTTTATCAACTCTTTTCCCGTCTTTCATTTCTTTTTCCGGGATTACCTGCCAACCACCACGTGTGACAAGTACTGCACCATTATTCCCCTGGAATACCACACCATGGCCCAGTCCATAAGAGCCATTGCCAAGACAAACTGAATGTTCCCAGGTCAATGAAAAATCATCAAATTCATAGAGCACATTCATTGTGTCTGGAGTCTGGCGGGCATCTTCATATGCGAAATGGCCACCCAAAGCGGTAATGGTTTTGGGTCTTTTTGCATCCATACCGAATAAGGCAAAGTCGAGCATATGTACACCCCAGTCAGCCATGAGACCACCTGCATAGTCCCAGAAATACCTGAAATTATAGTGGAATCTATTCTGATTGAAGGGTCGTTTTGGAGCAGGCCCTAACCACATATCATAATCTACTCCCGGTGGTACATCAGAATCTTCAACAACCGGTAATGAAGTTTTTGAGGTATATGACCAGGCCTTCACACGGCTGACTTTACCAAGTGCTCCTGACTTTACAAAATTTACAGCATCATGCCAGTGTTGCCCACTCCGTTGCCATTGTCCCACAGTAACAATATTTTTATATCTTTTGGCGGCTCTTTCCATGATAAGCACCTCTTCTATGGAATTAGCCATTGGTTTCTCAACATACACATGCTTACCTGCTTCACTGGCATTTACCATCTGGAGGCAGTGCCAATGATCAGGTGTACCAATAATTACAGCATCAATGTCTTTATTTTCCAGTAGTTCCCGATAATCGTTATATAAAATTGGATTTTTTACTGTCAGTTTTTCTCCATTGGCAATCTTTTCCTCGTTGATTTTTTCAACTTCTGCAGCCCGTTGGTTTAATATCTCGTCATCTACATCACAAATTGCACCACATTCAACATTTGGATTTTTAAGGAAAGATCTCACGTTACTGAAACCCATGTTTCGTACTCCAATAGCTCCAAATACGATTTTATCATTGGATGAACAACGTGAAGCTAAGGGCATCATTGAAACCAGTCCCGCACCTATTGCTAATTTGGTAGAATTTTTACAAAACTCCCTTCTAGAACTTTTTTCCATTTAATTTCGGTTTATGTTATACGTTAAAAAAATCAAATACCGATTTTTCATTAAGAAATATACCAAATTGAAAAACCAACCAACTTTCAAAAAAAAATGGTATTTCGCACCGCTAATTTAAAAAGGCTAATTTAATATTCTAAACTATGTTCAGATAAGTTTATGTGTTCAAGTCTCCCCGCCTAATTAACATACTTTAAAAAATGAATTTCGGATGCTTTCATCAGGGAAGAATTACCATAGTGAATAAAGTAAGGGTTTGAAAAAGTACAACTTTTTACAAATTCTTTTCCTTTTTCTTTTTGCCGATGCTTACGTTGAAATTTTCCGGATTACCTTCCAGTTTTAGGTTGAGGTACCAGGTTTTTTTAGCCTCATTTTTATATTGGATGGCATCAATTTGAGTACTATCTGCAATTACTCCTTTTTTGCCAAATAATTTCTGCATACCTGCTTTTGTCACCATTTTCAATGGAACGCGGAAATAATACTCCATTTGGTTATTCATATCCTGTGTGCCTGAAATATCCATAAAACCAATCGAAGAGTTTATTGTCATGGTTGGGATAGTGATAGTTCCATCAGTTACCTGGAGATGGTTGGAAAGCGTATCGAAGCGCACTATGGCTAAGTTCTTATCCCGGAAATAATCAGCAAGTGCATTCAGGGGTTTGAAATTTTTAAGTTCTCCATCAATGATCTCCAGGTCAAGGAAAAGATCAGATTCATTAATTCGCGGAACCATATCGGCATGTACATACACTTTACCTTTAATTGATCCGGACAATTTACCTTTGAGGTTTTCCGAAATGATTTGATCCTGTCCAAAATTGTCAAATCGGTAAAGTACCTGGTCCATGTTTACATGTGCGATATGAACATCCGGGAAGAAGTATATACTATCGGGATTAGAGCCATCAAAGTACCCTGTAATATCAAAATACCCACCAGCCATAGAAAATTGCAAGGTATCAACAACCAGTGATTGATCTTTCCGGATTCGCAAATCAGCATTTACATTTTCCACAATATGTTTGTGGTAGTGTAAATTATCAATATTTAATACGAACTTAAGATCGGTGAAAGGTAACCTATAAATATTAAATGCACTATCATGATTTACCGTGTAAATGCTATCCTCGGGATATTTCAATGCATAGTTTGACAGTTGATCAAAATCAATCATTTCAGCGTGCAAATTGATCAGGTTGCTGGCTTTTCTGATTGAGTCATTTTCCCCTTTGTAAAGATTCATGTTTACCAGGAATGATGAATTGCCAAGGTTCCCTGACATGTTTTTAAGTTTTATAAACTGATCGTTAAACTCAAATTTTCCATGAATATCAGCTATCTCCATATCATGGACGTTTAGATTGGCGTTAAGCTGATCAAAGAAAATATCCGTTGAAACCAGACTGTCTTTAAACTCAAAGGTTGCATTGCCATACATTTCCAATTGCCGGATTTCTTCGTTTCGGTAGTCTTCAGGCACATAATTTTTGCCATGGTAGGTAAACAGGTCGTGCAATCGTAAAAGATCTGATTTTAAACTGAAATCAACTTCAATAGCCCCATTTAATGTATCTTTCATTATCATGGGATAATCATAAATTTTACCTTCATACTGGATATCGCTGTCATCAATTTTTCCACTGAATTCCATTATTCTGAGTTCTTCATCATCGACAATCACGTGCGCGTTAAACTTTTTGAACGTATGCGGATAGTACTCCATTTTCCCATAAAAATTCTTAATGTAAAAGTCTCCAACAGGTAAATTTGGTGATTGCATCAGGGCTTTGGCTGTAGTTTTGAACAACAACTCAAGGCGCAAATTATTGATCATATCATCGACTGGTTTTTTATTCAAGGTATCTTGTGAGGTAAGTTCTTTAATATCAAGTAGTGAAGAATAAATAAATAAATTTGCATTTATTGTGTCTTTTGTTTGGTGAACAATAGCGGGAAGATCATCGATCTCTCCCCTGATGGTGAGGTCAGATTCACCGATATTCAGGAAAAAATATTCAATATTTGCATGATTACCATCCATAGTGGCTTTGATATCGATGCTATCGAATGGGATAGGGTACTCAGGTAATTGAAATGTAAGATTATTTACTTCCAGCTCAGAATAATATGACTGGCTGAATTCCTCAAGACTCTTTTCCGGGTTTTGCAGATCGACGATATCCCTGAAATTCATTTTTATAGATACATCTCCGTCAAGATTTTGGAGTGATGTGACGTTTAGAAATTTAGCCAGGAAGTCGAGGTCAAAATTTGACGTGATACTCATGTCTATTTCGGGGGATTCAAAATTTCTTACTTTCAGATCTGCCAGAAATGTTCCTGCTTCCGGTTTGGCAGTTACATTCTCCAAAATAAATTCCATGGTGGAAAGATCCCTGTTTTCCCCATTGGTAAAATGACCCTGAAAAGCAATTTGTTCTAATTTTTTCTTGGAGATGGGATTGCTGAAATATGCACTGTCACATCCAAAGTTGGCTGTTACCAGGGGGTATTGGCCACGAAGAGATTTCCCTTTTATGGTGGCATCAAAATAAATCCTGCCAGCATTTTCATATTGTTCCAAGGTCGGAATAAGCTCCTCAGGAGCAAAGGCAATCAGCAAATTAAAATTGGGATTGTTTCCATCGATATTTAGGTCAATATCAAAATCTCTCAATACATCAATTGAGCCTTCAATATCAAATTCACCGTTTTCCAGTTTGATTACTGAGGGTTGAATAGTAAGTATTCCTGATGCCTTGTCATAGTCGAGTTCAGTAGTGGCATCAAAATGCTTATTCTTAAAAACAGTGGAATCACCATCATCGATGACGTTAAGAATCAATTGACTTTTCAATCCGATCTGCAAGATATTTTCCGAATTCTTGAATTTGGAGGTAGCATTTTCAATATAGGTCTCAGCATGGATTTGAGTGCCTTCATCGAATTTAATTATATCAAGGTTGGTAAGCTCTATTTTCTGCAATTCGATATTATATGCTTCCTTGATTTCCTCAATTTTTTTTTCCCCAGATAATGCATTTACCAGGTTGAAACTGCCATCCTGGTACCGGACTATATCAAAATTCCCATTCTCCACTTTGAGTAGACTTACCCTGAAATTTCCACTGAGTAGCGTCCAGAAATTAAATCCCAGGTAAATGTTTGATACATCAAGAATGGGGGCAAACATATCCTCCTTATCTTCATATACCTGCACATTTTGAATGACAACAGAAACATAAGGAAAATTTGAAAAGGGGGAGATGTCTGTGTCGCCGATGATAATTGCTCCCTTGAAATCTTTATTGAATGAGGTGACCACATTTTGCACAATCTTGTCCTGCTGCCAGATAAGCAGTACAACGGATGTTGTGAATGCGACAAGCAATAAGGCGAAAAAGCCTAAGGTTGCGCGTTTCCAAATTTTTTTTATCATCAGCTGTTTCAATGGCTTACTGATATGAGATTATCTTGATGATTCAGAATATCAAATCACATTTCTTACTTGAATACACCAATTGCAAAAATAGTTACCATGAATAAATGAGAATTGTATAATTAATCAGAAAAAGTACCAGGAACATAAAATTTAACTTTTATAATCTTCCCGGACCGGACAAAAAATGTCCATCACTTTACAATCGGTTAATGCGACACCAGCATGCATTGCATTGGAAGGAATTACGGCAACTTTGCCAGGCGTCATGACATTTGCTATTCCATTGATTGTCAGCTCAAACTTCCCATCCATCACCTGGCTTATTTGCTCGTGATGATGCTGGTGTTCAGGTAACCTGCTGCCTTTTTTAATTTCCCAATACGAGATTGTCAGGTGTTCGGAATGAACAAACCGGGCAAGAAAGCCAGGGATTATTTCACGTTGATCGATTTCTTCAATCTGGATAAGATTGCTCATGTCTAGGATTATAATTGATTGAAAATGTCTTTTAACTTTTCCAAAATTTATGCTGACTTTCTTTTCATTACCATGATAATCAGTATCCTGGCCGGATTGCCTCACACCATGGCCCGCAATATTGTCAAAGGCAAAGGTCTTTACAGATAGCGCTCATTATCTTTCCAGTATCACTGGGTTTTCAAAGTCATTATCATTTAAGTTTATGTGCAATCTAATAAGAATTGTAATTTTTTCTCTACTTTGGAACAATTGTTGATTAATTGATAATTTAATCATAAGACAAATATTGTTTTGCAATTTTGTCTTTTTAGAAGTTATTCTTTCTTTTTGTGGTTGGAGCATAATTATTGGATGAAGAGGATAGTTTTTTTTATTATCTGGGGATATTTTTTTTCTATTGAACTAATGGGGTATATTCCTGTAGAAACAGGAGTTGTTGGATACCAGGTTTCAATACATAACCCTCACACGCACTATTTCGAAGTAGAAATCAAGATCAGCAATTATGATGCAGACTTTATAGATGTAAAAATGCCCGTCTGGACTCCCGGCTCATACCTTATACGTGAGTATGCGAAGAATGTTGAAGACTTTGCTGCGTATGCGGGAAATGAAAAAAAACCTCTTGAATTCAATAAAATCAATAAGAATACATGGCGAATTATGCATCAAAAAGTGCGTGATGTAGTCATAAAATACCAGGTGTATGCATTTGAAGGGACTGTTCGCATGAGCTATCTCGATGAGCATCATGCCTTTATCATGGCCAATACGCTTCTGATGTATGTTGATGATCTCAAAAATAATTCTTCCGTATTAAAAATCAACTTCCCTGAAACATGGAAAAATGTATCTACATCGCTGACAAGACTGGATATGCCAGGTTATGCATATTATGTGCCTGATTATGATATTTTGGTGGATTCTCCTATAGAAATCGGGAATCATGAAATTATGGCATTTACAGCAGCAGGTATACCACACGAAGTAGTAATGTTTGGAAGGACATATTTTAATAAAGACCAATTGGTGAGGGATTTAACCAAAATTGTAGAATCAGCAACAGCTGTTTTTGGAGAAAATCCTAACGAGAAGTATGTATTTATCATTCACCATTCAGACCAGGGTACCGGTGGATTGGAACATATTAGCTCCACAGTATTGGGCGTGAATCGATGGGCATATAGTACCACCTCCTCCTATAATAGTTTTTTATCCCTGGCAGCCCATGAATATTTTCATTTGTGGATGGTGAAACGGTTAAAACCTGTCGAGTTGGAGGTCATGGATTATGACAATGAAATATATACGGATTTGCTCTGGGTGATGGAAGGGATTACCAGCTATTTCGATCAGAAAATAATGTTAGATTGTGGTTTGTATACAGATCAGCAATTTATCACTAGTTTACTTTCTACTATGTCAAATATTAGAAATACACCAGGATCAAGGGAACAATCGGTGGCAGAGGCTAGTTTTGATGCATGGATCAAGTACTATAAAAAAAATGAGAACAGCAATAATAGCCAAATATCTTATTATAATAAAGGAATGATCCTTGGGGCACTGTTGGATTTAGTTGTTATTGACGGTTCAGAAGGCGAACAGACGCTGGATAATGTGATCAGTCAGTTGTATCACCAATATTATAAAAAGAAGGGCAAGGGAATTACAAATGATGATTTGAGAAGGGCTCTTGAAAAGGCAAGCAAACAAGATCTGACAGATTTTTTCAATGATTATGTCTTTGGGACAAAGGATCTTAATTATGAAAAATACCTGCATAAGGCGGGAATAGCGTTAATAGAAACAAATGGTGCTGTCAATAAAAAAACTATCGGGATCACCTATAATCAAAATGGATACAATTTGATCATAAATTCGGTTGTGAAAGGCGGGTCAGCCTATGATAATGGATTAAATGTTGGAGATGAGTTGATTTCGATCGATGGATTCAGGGTGAGCCATTCTAATATAAATAACATATTGAATCACTTGGACGTCGGGGAGGTGGTTCCTGTTTTATTAAGCCGAGATGGATTAATTTTGGAAAAGGAACTTGATATCCGAAAGGACAATTCAGTCAACTATTCATACGAACTTTTGGATAATCGATCCAAACTGCAAGAGCAGGTGTATAAGGCCTGGTTGGGCAAATAAATCAGTTCTTAGCTAAAAAATCTCAGGTTGTTTGTACTATAATTCACAATATTTAGATTTGTACAGCAATCAAAATCGTGCCATGACCAGGGAAGAAGCAAAGAAGACTATCGACGATCTCATCGATCGTATAGATTATTATAATAGGCGCTATTATCAGGATAGTGTATCTGAGATCTCAGACTATGAGTTTGATCATTTGCTGAATTCTCTTGAGGTCCTCGAATCGAAATTTCCTGAATTCAAATATCCTTATTCTCCGACCCAACGAGTGGGTGGCACCATCACTAAAACCTTCGATACAGTAGTTCATAAAAATGCCATGCTTTCGCTCGCTAATACTTATTCTGAGCAGGAACTCCTGGATTTTGATAAGCGGGTATCCAAGGGGTTAGGTGAACAAGCGTATGAATATTTTTGTGAACTGAAATTTGATGGAGTAGCGATAAGCTTATGGTATGAAAATGGTGAATTGCAGAAAGCGGTAACCAGAGGGGATGGAACCCGGGGGGACGATATTACAACAAACGCAAAGACTATCAGGTCGATACCGTTAAGGCTGAAACAGTGGAATAGTATGCCGAAGGAATTTGAGGTAAGGGGAGAGGTTTTCATGCCCAGGAAAGTCTTTGAAGCCTTAAATGAAGAAAAGGCATTCAGGGGTGAAGCGTTACTTGCAAATCCACGAAATACTGCTTCTGGCACGCTAAAAATGCAGGATTCATCAATTGTAGCAAAGCGAAAACTGGATTGTTACTTATATTATTTTCAGAGTGATGAGCCTGTTGTCAATACACACGAAGAAGCAATTCAGTTAATTGATAAGGTTGGATTTCACGTTTCCAAAACATATAAAAAATGTAAGAACATACGGGAGGTACTTGACTATATCAACAATTGGGAATTAAAGCGATTTAATCTCCCGTTGGATACCGACGGTATTGTCATAAAAGTAAATAACCTTAACCAGCAACGTCTACTTGGATTTACTGCTAAAAGTCCACGATGGGCTATCGCATATAAATACAAAACACAAAGTGCAACAACACGGCTTAAAGGCATCACGTTCCAGGTTGGAAGAACCGGCGCAATAACTCCTGTTGCAGAGTTGGAACCCGTATTGTTAGCTGGTACAACTGTAAAGCGAGCTTCCCTTCACAATGCAAATGAGATTGCACGACTTGGGATAAAAATCGGCGATTATGTTTTCGTCGAAAAAGGGGGTGAGATAATACCCAAGGTTACAGGCGTTGATTTGGCTAACAGGCCAGCCGATTTGAAGGATTTTGCATATGCCAAGGTGTGCCCGGAATGTGGAACTAAGCTGGTGCGAAAAGAGGGGGAGGCACTGCATTATTGTCCTAATGAAGTAGGTTGTCCTCCTCAGGTGCTGGGCAGAATCGAGCATTTTATTCAGCGGAAGGCAATGAATATAGAAAGCCTGGGTCCGGAAACCATTCGCGGATTGCTCGATCATGGAAAAATAAAAGATGTGGCGGATCTTTATTCGTTGAAATTTGATGATCTGAATGGCTTGGAGTTTAAAGTATATTCGGATAAAAAGGAGGGTTTTTCCGTTCGAAGCTTAAGAAATAAATCTGCAAAAAACATCGTTGATTCTATTGAAAAATCTAAAGAACAACCCTTTGAGCGATTACTTTTTGGACTAGGTATTCGATATGTCGGGGTTACCGTGTCTGAGAAACTGGCAGCCCATTTTAAGGACATCCATGCCTTGTCGAAGGCTTCATTTGAAGAATTGGTGGAAGTGCCGGAAATAGGCGAGCGGATTGCAGAAAGCCTGCGTTTGTATTTTGATGATCCAAAAAATATCAATTTGATTGAGCGATTGGAACAGTATGGATTGCAGACAAAAGCGGCAGAAACTAAAGAAAATGAAATCAATGATGTATTGCATGGAAAAACATTTGTAATTTCAGGAGTTTTTGAGAAGGTTAGCAGGGATGAGCTGAAAGCATTGATTAAAAATTATGGTGGCAAAGTATTATCTTCGATTTCTTCAAAACTTGATTATCTTGTGGCAGGAGATAATATGGGGCCATCAAAATTGGAAAAAGCTCAAAAATTAAATATCACTACCATCACAGAAGATGATTTTTTTGAAATGATTGGGGAAAATGATTGATTTTTTTAAAAAATATAGCCTCCCGATTGGCCTTAAAAAGTCAATCAAAAAAAATGTTATTGCCCGACAAAGTCCGCGGTATACTGATGCCAGAAAGATTTTATTATTCTTTACTTCCGAAGGGAACCAGAAATTTGCTTTGGTAAAGGGATTACAAAATAAAATGGAGCGAGAGGGGAAAATAGTTAAATGTCTTTATATTTTATTAAAGGATGAAGATAAACCAGATGTACATATGGGGGAGGGAATGGAGCGTTTAGTGCCTGATGATTTTTCACTTTTTGGGGAGATACAAAAAAAATCTGTTAATGAGTTGTTAGCTGAAGAATTTGATTTTATGATCCATGCGGATTTGGAATTCAGCATATATTCAGCCCTGGTTATGTCGAAATGTAAGGCAAAATGCAGGGTTGGGAGATACTTTGAAGGTCATGATGATCAATACGATATGATGGTCGGTATTACGAAAGATAAAAAGATAAATTACCTGTTGGATCAATTATATCATTATACAAAAGCACTTTAATCTGTCATTATGCAAAATTTGTTTAAAGGAACAGGGGTAGCTCTTGTTACACCTTTTAATTCCGAACTTAAAATAGATTACTCCAGTTTCAGAAAACTCCTGGAATTTGATGCTCAGGGAGGCGTTGATTATTTTGTTGTGAACGGGACGACAGGGGAATCTGCAACCACAAATAAACATGAAAAGCGGGCGTTATTGCAATTTATTCGTGATAATAATCCAAAAAAATTGCCCATAGTTTATGGTACAGGCGGATACGACACATTGGATATTGTAGAACATGTTCAGGAGATGGACTGGACCGGTGTGGATGCCTTGTTGAGTGTCAGCCCCTATTATAACCGTCCCAGTCAAAAAGGAATCATCGCGCATTACCGTGCAGTTGCAGATGCCTGTCCTGTTCCGGTGATCATGTATAATGTTCCAAAAAGGACCGGAAGTAATATGACAGCATCTACCACAATTGAGCTGTCAAAGCATGAAAATATCATCGGAATTAAGGAAGCGTCTGGTGATTTTGGTCAAATTGTAGACATCGTTTCTGGTAAACCTGATGATTTTTTACTGATTTCAGGGGATGATATGTGCACTGTTCCAATGATTTCATTAGGGGCGGTTGGCGTAATTTCTGTCTTGGCTAATGCTTTTCCAATGGAAATGTCATCAATGGTAACTGCAGCACTGGAAGGAGATTATAAAAACGCTAAAAAATATTTATCAACACTTAGTCGTATAAATCCATACATGTATTCAGAAGCAAGTCCTGTTGGCATAAAGGAAGTTCTACATCAATTAGGTATATGCGAAAATCATGTAAGGCTGCCCTTGGTTGCGCCGTCGTCAGAACTTATAGGAATCATTAAAACACTGATATAGAACTGTTTAAGTATTTTAATTTCAGGATATTATTGCAATATGAATATAAAAAAAAGGAGCTTTTAAGCTCCTTTTTATTTTCTCTAAACTGGGATATATTTTATCCTTTGTTTTTAATATCCTGAACCTCAACTCTAATTGCTTGAGAAAGGTTTTTCAATTCTTGCATGCCTTTACGTACTCTTGTACCAGCTGCTTGATTTCCTTTGTCATAAAATTTTTGGAAATCGCCCTCTAAGGACATTACTAAATCTCTAAGTTCATCGAATCTTTTCATGTTATAAACGTTATGGTTATATTTTAAAAACAGTTTAGGTTTTGTGAAGGCAATATAGCTAAAATGTTGTTAAATCAATTAAAAACGCCATAATTTTTAAAAATAATTATTGGGCTATATTAAATATACCTTCCCTTCGGTATACTCCTGATTTCAATTTTTCTCTTACGGCATCAAAAGCAGCTATGGTATCTTCAACATCCTTTAGTGTATGTACTGCCGTTGGAATGATGCGAAGCATAATGATATTTTTAGGTACAATCGGATATATCACCATGGAACAGAAGATGTTGTATCTTTCCCGGATGTCCAATATCAGGTTGCCGGCTTCATACTCTGTGCCGTTCAGAAAAACCGGCGTTACAGGAGATTGGGTAGTTCCTAAGTTGTATCCTTTTTCCCTCAATCCTGTCTGCAAGGCATTTACAATCTTCCAGAGATTTTCTTTCAATTCTGGCTGAGTTCTTAAAAGCTCCAGTCGCTTCATTCCTCCAATGACCAATGGCATGGGCAACGATTTTGCGAATATTTGTGAGCGGACATTATATCGCAAGTATTTAATTACTTTATGGTTTGCAGCAACAAAAGCGCCAATACTCGCCATGGATTTCGCGAATGTGGAGAAGTAAACATCTATTTCATCCTGAACGTCAAAGTGTTCTCCTGTTCCGGCGCCAGTTGCTCCCATGGTCCCAAAGCCATGTGCATCATCGACCAGAAACCGAAATTTAAATTTTTTCTTTAGCTCAACGATCCCCTTTAAATTACCAACGTTTCCTGACATGCCGAATACACCTTCCGATATTACCAGAATGCCTCCGCCAGTTTCCTGTGTGATCTTGGTTGCGCGTTGCAGTTGTTTTTCCAGATTCTGAATATCGTTATGTGGAAAAATAAATCTTTTCCCCATATGCAATCTCACACCATCGATAATGCAGGCATGTGATTCAGCATCATAAACAATTACATCCTTACGGTCTACCATACCATCTATAATGGACATGATGCCCTGATAACCGTAGTTGAGCAACATGCAATCTTCCTTCTGTACAAAATCAGCTAATTGAGCTTCAAACTCTTCGTGATAAGTTGTATTGCCGGACATGATCCTGGCACCCATCGGATAGGCCATTCCCCATTCCTTGGCGGATTCAGCATCTGCCTTTCGTACTTCAGGATGGTTAGCCAGGCCAAGATAGTTATTGAGACTCCAGGTGAGCACTTCTTTTCCCCTGAACTTCATTTTCGGAGCGATTTCCCCCTCCAATTTTGGAAACATAAAATAACCATCATCCTCATCAGCAAACCTTCCTAAGGGAGTTTTACTAATATCAAGTTTATCAAAAATATCCACGCTACTTAATTTAAATTCCTTCGCTTTGTATTAAAAGCTGCAAAGATAATATTTAAAAAATTCACAGCCAAAGTAAGCCTGACAAATTGATAATGGAATTTATTGCTCTTTTTCATTTAAAATAATTATTACATTTCCAATAATTTTTAGATGTACCTGATTATTTGAAATTAATTTTATATTGGACCTGTTTTTCAGGGTATATGCTGATCACTCATGGAAAATACCAATGATTATGGGGCAGCGGTAAAGAAATCAGGATGTAATGTTTAAATGAAGAAAATTGAAAAAATACTTGTAGCCAACAGGGGAGAAATTGCAGTCCGGATAATCCATGCAGCAAAAGAGCTTGGAATTGAAACAGTTGCTGTTTATTCTGAGATCGATAGGGTGGCACTTCATGTCCTGAAAGCAGATGAAGTCTATTTGCTAAAAAACAATGGCAAAGAACCATATCTTGATATAGATCAGATACTCCGGATTGCACATATTGCCCAGGCGGATGCTATTCACCCGGGGTATGGATTTTTATCTGAAAATGCCACTTTTGCCAGAAAAGTCACTGATCAAGGATTCGTCTTTATTGGCCCCGATCATGAATCAATGCATTTGATGGGAGATAAGCTCCGGGCTAAGGAAATCGCAATAGATGCCGGTGTGCCGGTAATTCCCGGATTTGACATTAAAAATGGATCTGGCACAGATATTCATGGAAAAGCAAAAGACATTGGGTTCCCGATTTTACTTAAGGCCCGTGCAGGTGGAGGCGGCAAAGGTATGCGGGTTGTTCATTCCCCGGAACAACTGGATGAACAGCTTCATTATGCGATCCGTGAAGCCAGGGAAGCTTTTGGAGATGGGAGTATTTTTGTTGAAAAACTAATCCAAAAACCCAGGCATATTGAAATTCAAATACTGGCAGATCAACATGGAAATGCTATTCATTTATTCGAGCGCGAGTGTTCCATTCAGCGACGTCATCAAAAAGTGATTGAAGAGGCGCCCTCGACAATATTAGATGAGGTACTTCGCCAGGAAATGGGCAATGCAGCCCTTCGCCTGGTAAAAGCATGCAAATATTCCAATGCAGGCACACTGGAATTTATCATGGATGAAAATAAGAAATTTTATTTTTTAGAGATGAATACCAGACTTCAGGTGGAGCATCCTGTTTCGGAATTCATTACAGGCGTGGATATTGTAAAACAACAGATATTTATTGCTGAAGGGAAACCTCTTGCCATTAACCAATCTGACCTGAAAATAACCGGACATGCTATTGAATTGAGGATTTATGCGGAAGATCCACAAAATTCCTTTTTACCTGATGTTGGAATCTTGATAAAATACAGGACGCCAAAAGGTATAGGTATTCGAGTAGATGATGGCTTTGAACAGGGAATGGAAATACCAATTGAGTATGATCCTTTATTGGCAAAACTGATTGTTTATGGGAATAATCGCAGTGAAGCCATTGCCCGGATGAAACGCGCAATTGATGAATATGAAGTTGATGGAGTAGCAAATACCCTCGAATTTGGTGCATGGGTGATGAATGATGAAGATTTTTGTGCTGGTAACTTTGATACCGGATTTATAGCCAACAAATTGGAAAAATTCACAAGCCAAATTACTGATGTTACAGAATCCTTGATCGCTGGTATAGTTAGCTATAAATTTGCCAAACAATTCAAACCGGAAAAGAAACAAAATAAGCATAAATTGCATAGCAATTGGCGTAATCGTATGAAATAAATGACATTATGATCTTTATAAAATTCAGTTTAAGTGTTTTTTTAATCCTAATATCAAATTATTTAGATCAGCAGGATGCCAGTTTTAATAAACTGTATCCGATATTAAATGAGTATGTTCGGGATTTTCCAACTGAGTTCAGAAAAATACCAGAGGACAGGCGATACAGGCTAAACGAAATTGTATATTTTTTAGAAGAGCAGCGTGAGAATAATGCACCTTGGCAATTGTTATTCATAAGTACCAATCAATCGTCAATTGGCCAGATGGCCCAAGTTTGGTCAAAGGCTGCTGCATATTATTTTGGCTTCTCGAATTTTCAGGCATATTCAGGAGGAATAAATCCTGGGGAAATTTCAGTAAACACCATTACGACGCTTGAAAAGGCCGGCTTTATTGTATATAAAACTGATGTTGATGGGATTAGTGTATACCGGGTGAAATATTCATACAATCTAAAACCTATTGTTGCATTTACAAAAAAAATAGAGCATGTGAAAAATCCTTATAACGATTTTATGGCGGTTGTTTTAGATGAAAATGCTGATATAAATATACAGAACATCAAAGGCACGTATAACCGATTATTTTTAACCTATGAAGATCCTGTTGGTTATGAAGGATCAGATCTTGAAGAACAAATATATGAGGAAAGCTGTAGAAGAGTGGCAGTAGAGATGTTCTATGTTTTTTCCCAGTTACGCAAAAGATTACAGGAAAATTAGGCCACTTTAGATTTTTTGTAATTTAGAAACGGCTTCCATTCATCATAATTGTTTCCGGAAAGATCTTTCAGATACATGATATACGAGGGGCGGTATGGTCTGAAGGATAGTTCTAATCCGGCCTCCTCTGGAGAATAATCACCTTTTCTTGAATTACAGGTTTTACAGGCAGTAACCAGGTTGCTCCATGATGTCTTACCTCCTCTGGCTTTTGGGACCAGGTGATCCAACGTCAATTCTTTTTCCGTACCGCAATATTGGCACTTAAATCCATCCCGTTTAAAAACATTTTCCCGCGATAACACAACACCTTTATATGGGACAGTGACATACCTGTTTAATTTAATCACCGAAGGCATAGAAAATGTATCACTTACGGTATGAAATGAATACTCATTGTTTGCTTTTATCAGGTCAGCTTTTTGAAGGTAAACCAGTAAAAAAGCACGCTGTACTGTACAGATCGTAATCGGCGTATAGTCTAAATTCAGTACGAGTGCTTTTAATTTCATATCCTTAAAATCCGTTTAATTCCAGCTAAAATATGAGTATATGTTGAAAATTCCTCATTAAAAATTCCCTTTTCATCCAATTTATCTTTTCTGACATATCCTGAGGCATGGATAATATCCTGATCTTCCATTAATATGCCGACATGTGTAATATGGCCTTTTTCATTTTTAAAGAAAGCCAAATCTCCTGGAAGCGCTTCGGATAATGACACTACCTCAGATCCCTGAAGGTATTGTTGGCTGGCATCACGTTTCAGTTTATAACCACATAATCTGAAGACTTGTTGTGTCAAGCCGGAGCAATCAATGCCAAATGGTGTTTTCCCTCCCCATAAATAAGGGGCATTCATGTAATTTTTAATAATTTGTTTCAGGAAATCAAAGCCTTGTTTTTCACCAATATTTTTTGAAGAACCATTAAATGCAAATTGCTCACTCACCTCAAAAAGCTCCGTACTGGAAATTGGCAGGGTACTACCAATTACAATCTGGATGAGTCGCTTTTTATAGAGGATGGTCGAATTGATATCCGTAGCGATCTTATATTCAATACTGTTGAGGTGATTGAAATAAGCGTCAGATATTTCAGTGTGCTGTTTAGCATCTATCCATCCTTGGTACTGGTCGTACTCAATGTTGACTTTCATCCATTTTTTATCCTTTGATTGCTCCAGTACACGATAATGGTCCCCAAATAAAAGTTGAGTAACCATCTCAGCCTGGTCACTTGATGTTGCTCTTACGGGGATTATCGCAAGCCTGCATATGCCTTTTACCTGATTTTCCATTTACAATTTTAACCTGGCCAGATCTTTTTTTAGATCCTTTTCTTTTATATCATGCCGCTTATCATGAAGTTTTTTTCCTTTTGCAAGTGCAATTTCAAGCTTAGCCAAACCTTTATTGGTGACATACAATCGTACAGGTACGATGGTCAATCCCTGTTCCTGACTTTTAGCAGCTAATTTTTTTATTTCACGCTTATTTAATAGCAATTTTCGTTCTCGTTTTGGCTCGTGATTAAGATAGGAAGCTTGCTTGTATGGAGAAATATGCATTTCTTTCACGAAGGCCTCACCGTTATGAATGACACAATACGATGCCTGTAAATTCACTTTGCCCTCTCGGATTGATTTAATTTCAGATCCTTGCAATATAAGACCAGCTACGAATTTATCTATGAAATGATATTCGAAGCTGGCTTTCTTGTTCTTAATATTAATATTATTAGGATCTTTTTCTTTTTTAGCCACCTATTCAATCACGTTTTACCGGTTGCAAATATATGTGTATTATCCAAGGTGAATAAATTTTTTATTAGAAATTAGGTGAAAGTATGAAGTGAGTCAAAATGAGATCGTCAGAACTCCAGCAGGAATAGAGTTACGTCATCCTGAAGCTCATTGTTGTGACAAAATTCTCTGAATTCCGCATAGATGGATTGGACGATATTACTATCATTGTTTTGACAGAACTTAACAAATGATTGTTCCAAGCGGTCGTGAGAAAACATCTCACCTTCATAATTTCGCTGTTCAATAATTCCATCGGTAAAAAAAAGGACCTTATCTCCCTTTTCTACTGGTACGGTCATTTCATGAAATTGAGCTATTGGTATAATCCCCAATCCTGGACCAGGCAGATCAATGAGTTGCAATTGGTTAAGTACGGATTTCCAGATAAGCGGATGCATGTGCCCTCCCTTACATAGTTTGATACTTGATGATTCCATATCGATCAGGGCATAATAACCAGTTGCATATAACGAAGTAAATATTTCGTATATATGGCCATTGAGATGGTTCATCAGTTCAACAGGATTCTCACCATATTCTTTGGAAAAAATGGTAAAGCCACTTCTTAATACCCCTGTTGCCAGTGCAGCGGAAATACCATGTCCCATCACATCGGCAATTATGAATCCAATTTTATCATCGGAAAAACTTTTAAGATTTAAAAAATCACCTCCTACTTCCAGATACGGTTTATAAATATATGTCTCTCTAATGCCATGTTTTTCGAAACACGCAGAGGTGAGCTGATCCTGGCTGATAAAGTAATCCTGTATTACCTTCGCATCTGACAATTCTGCATCAATTTGGTCCAGGCGTGTGCTTTTCTGGTCCAATACGGTTTTTGATGAAGTAAGGTTCGTGGCAGTTTCCCGCATGCGAACAATAGTTTCATTCAGGCAATTCCTATAAAAATTTATAGCAAAGGTCTTATCTTCCAGCAATAGTTTTTCGAATACACTTTTTCTCAATCTCAGCACCCTTGTATCTTCGGCAGTGTTTATATTGGCCGACCGGGGCTGATTATCAATAAGCGCTACTTCACCAAAGTAGGAACCACTATGTAGATTAGTAATTAATACCTCTTTATTTATCCCTTCACTATATTTCGTAACACTTACCTGCCCATTTACTATTATATACATGGAATCCCCAAATTCACCCTCTCTAAGGATCTTGGTACCAGCAGGAAATGATTCTTCCTCGAACAAGGGTGTGAGCATACTCAGGGATTGAATCTCCAATCCACTAAATAAGGGTACAGTATGTAATATCCTCGCAATATCCATGTGCTGATTTTTAGTGGTATAGATATCTGCATTAATCATTGTAACAGATATAGTTCAAAATTATAAATTAGTTCTATAATATTATTTCATAAGTACAATTTTTTCAAATTAAACCGCAATAAGAAATTTTATTGGAATCATGTCCTAATTGGTATTTATTATTCTAAGTCGTGCAAATCTGATCGCTCTTCTGTTCGGAAAAGAACAGTTTAGCCGCATATAGAATATACTGTAAATTATAATTTACAGAAAATCAATAAGTTATATTTTCTGGCACGGCTATTGGCCAATAGTGAACCAACAACCAATACTTATAAAATGAAAAAGAAACTTAAAATATCTACCTTAATAATTGGAATAATCGTGGCGATTGTAGCTCTTTCAAATACCCGTACATATGCTGAAAACCTTGAGAATAACGAAGCCACAGAATTGAAAGCACAGGAAGCTGAAATGATGGAAGTTATCCAACATATTCTTGATGACAAAAATGTGGCACCCGACAAGGAAAAATGTATTAAATTTTATAATACCAACAATCAACTCGTTTATGAGTGTCGAGACAAAAATGATGAACGATTAACAATTTTACTACGTCGGAGCGACCTTGTGTTGCAAACCGATTCCTCTTCATATTACTTGCTAGGTGATTAAGAAAATAGGGGCGTAAGCCCTTATTTTTTTGTACTATCAGTCCTTTCTAATGAATAAATTCTTTGCTTGGTTTACGGATTTATTGCACGTTTTACTTAAAATTGCAGCTTAACTGCAGTTTATGGTATTTCTTTTGAGCTTAATTTCATATTTACCTTTTCATGCACTTTATCTTTTTTCGGATTTTTTATTCTTTGTCTCGTATTATGTGATAGGGTACAGAAGGGATGTTGTCAGGAAAAACCTGGTAAATTCATTTCCAGGTAAAAGTATTTCTGAACTCAGAACAATTGAACGAAAATTTTACAGAAACCTTGCGGATACCAGTGTAGAAACGCTCAAGCTATTGACCATTTCAGAAAAAGAATTATTGGAACGAGTAAAAATTGATAATTCCTTAACCATGGAATACTACAGAAATGGATGGAGTGCGTTTGGTATGACGTCACACTTTTGTAATTGGGAGTGGTTTCTGGTGGCTTGTTCAAATCAACTGGGGCTAAAACTCCATGCCGTGTATCAAAAGTTAAGAAATTCTTTTTTCAATAAACTAATGATCCAGATCAGGAGTAGATTTGGAGTGGTTCTACATGAGAAAAATGAGGTTATAAAGGATTTAATAAAATTAAAGGGTGAATTATTTCTAATGTCAATGGTGGCTGATCAAAGTCCGTTCTCCGGAGAAAACAAATATTGGACTACATTCTTAAATCAGGAGGCTGCAGTATATTCTGGTAGTGAGGTATTGGCAAGACGAATGGATATTAAAGTCATGTATGCATCCATGAAACGGGTAAAGCGCGGGTATTATGAAGTATATTTTAAGGAGATAGACGCATCACCAAAAACATCAATTGAACATGAAATTACAGAAAAATTTATAAGTCTCGCAGAAGAAGATATTTTACAAGATCCTTCCTCATATCTTTGGTCACATGACCGCTGGAAACATAAAAAATTAGTTGTCTTACGAAATAAAATCAAAGGTGCCAAGACCTTCGCGGACAACCTCTAGGTTATCTCCCGTACAGTCAATTATCGTGGAAGGAATATTTTTTCCATATCCACCATCAATAATAGCATCGACCTGACTCGCAAATTTTTCATAGATCAATTCCGGATCGGTAGAATACTCGATAACCTCATCTTCATCTCTGATTGAAGTCGTAATGATCGGATATCCCAGTTGCTGTACAATGGTTCTGGGTATATTGTGGTCTGGAATCCTAACTCCAAGAGTTTTTTTTGATGAATTAAGCAATTTTGGCAGTTTATTGCTTGAGTGAAGGATGAACGTGTATGGTCCGGGAAGGACCTTTTTCATTACCTTAAACACTGGTGTATGTATGTTTTTGGCATACTCAGAAACCTGGCTCAAACTGTCAAATATCAATGAGAACCGTTCTTTCCCGGGTTTAAAGCCTTTAAATCTGGCTACACGGTCGATGGCAGTTCTGCTATTAATACTGCATCCTATACCATAAACTGTATCTGTAGGATAGATGATTACTCCGTCATTTCTAAGAATATCCAGAATGATATCAATCTTTTTTTGTTCAGGATTATCCGCATATAATTTTAAAAAAATAGCTTTTGTTCTCATGAGATGACATAATTAAGCTTTTCTAAAAAAGTTCATCAATTTCAAGAAAATAATTGAAATCAACAAGTAAGGTCTGGAGGTCAATTCATTATCTATTCACAGAATATTTTTTTCTATTTTTGTCGCAAGTTATGGAAAAAAGAAAAATTTTAATATTAAGCGTAATGGTGATAACAATACTCCTATCATCATTTATATTTTACTTTTACCAGGTGATTTATTCACCAAATTTTTTAGTAGACAAGGAAAACAGGTATTTATTTATACCTAGTGGATCGAGTTTCGAAGATGTGCAGCAAATTATTTATAATGAAGGTTTTGTAAATGATGCGGTAGCTTTTGGAATTCTTGCCAAATTCATGAACTATGACCGGTTGGTTAAGCCCGGTAAATATCGAATAGAGAAAAATTCAAACAACGTTCAGGTAATCAGAAAATTACGATCGGGAGATCAGGAACCGGTAAGAATCACATTCAATAATGCCAGGTTGCTTTCGGATGTAGCAGCAAAACTCACGATCAATCTCGAGCTGGATTCGATGACCTTTTTAGCATTTTTACAATCTGAGACTATTGCGCAAAAATATGGCTTTAATAATGAGACATTCAGATGTATGTTTATTCCGAATACTTATGAAGTATATTGGACCATTTCTGCGGAACAATTGATTGAGCGGTTAAATAGGGAATACCATCGGTTTTGGGATGAGAAAAGAATAGCCCGGGCACGAAATATAAATTTAAATCCGGAGCAGGTCACCATTTTGGCATCTATTGTGCAGGCAGAAACTACACATCATGAGGAAAGTTCAATAGTGGCGGGTTTGTATGTAAATAGATTGAAACGAAATATGCCTCTGCAGGCAGATCCAACACTGATTTATGCAGTGGGAGATTTTAGTATCAAAAGAGTATTAAATATCCATAAAGAAATAGATTCTCCCTACAACACGTATAAATATGCTGGCTTGCCTCCCGGGCCAATCAATTTTCCATCCATTTATTCTATTGATGCTGTGCTTAACTTTGAACAACATAATTATATTTATATGTGTGCAAGGGAAGATTTTTCGGGATATCATAATTTTTCATCCAGCCTAAGAGAACATAATAACAATGCAAGAAAATATCAACAAGCATTAAACAGGGTAAAATTATATAGATAGATCATGATGATGCAAGAGGTAAAGATTAGGGTAAGATATGCTGAGACCGATAAGATGGGCTATGTTTATTATGGTAATTATGCCACCTATTATGAAGTAGCCCGCGTAGAATCACTGCGCAGTCTTGGATTTAGTTATAAACTATTGGAGGAGCAAGGAGTGATAATGCCTGTGGCGGAAAACAAATCGAAGTTTATTCGCCCCGCAAAATATGATGATCTTTTAACCATTAAGGTGTTTATTAAGGAAATGCCATCGCAAAGAATAACTTTTGAATATGAGATTTACAATGAGCAAGAAAAATTGATAAATTTAGGCGAAACAATTTTGGCATTTGTTAATATGCATAATGGGCGTGCGTGCAAAGCACCGGAATCGATAGTAACATTGCTGAAACCATTTTTTGATGGCAAAAACTAATATCATCAAATTTTTACTTGATACCCGCACATATAAAAAAGTTGTCCAACGGTTAGACAACATCCATTTGAGGAAGAAAGAGGTATCTATTTACAAGATATTGGAAAACCTGGTCATAAATATTAATAATGATGACATTCTCCATAAAGCCTCAAGTGTAGCTTTCAGCTTTACATTGGCTGTTTTTCCAGCGATTATCTTTTTATTTTCCTTGATACCCTATATCCCGATTCCCAATATAAGGGCTAATATTATTGAATTAGTTAGTGAAGTCGCCATGCTGGAACAGGTCTCTCAAACCATCCACGATGTTATAAATAAACCCAGGGGAGATCTGTTGTCATTTAGTGTCCTGTTATCCGTTTTTCTTTCTACCAATGGCATGATGGAGCTTGCGCAAACGTTCAATAAAATTTATAGGACTATTGAAAAGCGAGGCTACTGGTTTACACGGCTTATAGCTACATTTCTAACAGTGATATTAGCTAGTGTGTTATTTGTTGGGATCATTTTATTGACCGTCGGGAATTTTGTGTTGGAATTTATGGTTGAAAATGGCTTTTTGGCACAGGACTTTCTTTTCTATAGCATACTTTCCATGAAGTTTATCGTATTGTTCGTGCTGTTTTTAATTACTATATCAGCGATTTACTATTTTGCTCCGGCGCTACATAATCGATGGAAGTTTATTTCAATAGGTTCTGTAGTAGCCACATTACTTTCCATTCTTGTATCTTATTTCTTCTCTTTTTATATCACCAATTTTGGTACATACAACAAAATATATGGATCGATCGGAGCAATGATTGCGTTAATGGTTTGGATTTATATGATCTCTGTTATTTTATTGGTTGGATATGAAGTGAATTCAAGCATCGATCAGGCTGCACAGCAAAACGAAGAGGGCCAGGAATAATTTTAGTTATTTTTTTTGAGCGAAAAATTAAATATTCTACATTTGCAGTCCAATTTCGGGGATAGTCTTTAGGTAGATTGTATCAGACCATTAAATATTCTTTAGAGGGTTGGCGGAGTGGTCGAACGCGGCGGTCTTGAAAACCGTTGTACCGTAAGGTACCGGGGGTTCGAATCCCTCACCCTCTGCTTACTTATGTTATAAAGTGCAGAAACCCAATGATTTATGTTATTGGGTTTTTCATTTTAGTCAACTATTAGTCAACGGCTTTAATTTTTATCATAATTGAACATACTAAGATTTAATTAATCAATAATTTTACTTTTATTAGTGTTTGTAATTTGTGTAATTTAACCAAACAGGCTCATGATTAGTTTTTGCTGATCCAGTCTAATCGGTTTGGAAATTGTTTGCAATGTGGGATCTTCCTGTCCAGGGAAATGATAATGAAGAATGTAGTCTACATCCTGTTCAACATCTTCAAGATCAAAAACAAAAAACCTTTGACAAGCTTTGAAATAGCCCAATTGTAATATGAAGTACACTTGTGAACCAAGAGACCGGTGTTGTTGCATGGCCGACATTTCAATCTCTTCCAAATGAAAAAACATTTTCCTTTCATCATCGGTGAATTCAGGTCTGGAATAAAGCTGAAATATTTCGTCCGGGTCAAGGATTTTAAGGTGTTCGGCCATGTTGGTTTTGATAAAGTGATAACGTTCGTTAAATCTATTAATAAATGAAAAGCTTTTTACCTTATAAATAATATTGATTTCGTATAACAATCAGCTAGTTTTGGGGTTAAGAACTTTCATGTATAGTAATGAGCCAAAAAACATCATCTAAGACAATTGCATACATTCGTGCTTCTACCAACAAACAAGATGCGGACAATCAAAAACTGGAACTGTTAGACTATGCCAGAAAGCATAGCCTGAAGATTGATGATTTTATTAAGGTTACGGTTTCGTCAAACCGTAATGCTAAACAGCGGCGCATCAATGAACTCTTGGATAAGGTCACCGACCATGATACTCTCATGGCCACAGAATTGTCCAGGTTAGGGAGAAGTACCGCAGAAGTGATTGGCCTGGTTAATCAATTGCTGGCAAAAAACATCAGGGTGATTTTAACGAAGCAAAAATTGGACATTAGCTGCCACGATATGACATCTAAAATTATCGTGACATTGTTTTCATTATTTGCTGAACTGGAAAGGGATCTTATATCGTTACGCACCAAAGAAGCGCTGGCTTCCAAAAAAGCTAAGGGTATTAGACTCGGGAAACCCAGAGGAGTGATACAGAAAAGTATGTATGACAAAGATCTGGATAAAATCACTGAATGGCTTGAATTAGGACTTTCCGGAAGAAAGATTTCGAAGAACCTCGGTTATGGAAGTTACATTTCTTTGAATACCTATTTGACTAAAAGACAATTAAGAAAAAGCTCCTGACTCTTGTGACGAAAGATTGGAATGTTGCCTTGGGCTTATAAAATATCAGAAGTGTTTGTAATTGCTATATGTAAAGTGTAACTTTACTATTGACAATACGGTATGATTGAAACCATTAAAGACAAATCACTGAAACTTCTCTATGAAAAAGGTGACGTTTCAAAGATTAGACCGGATCTACTTCGCAAAGTGGAGAATATTTTAGCACGGCTTGACGCAGCAAAAGAATTGAAGGATATGAGTGCTCCAGGGCTGAAACTACATGAACTTAAAGGTGACCGGAAAGGAACCTGGTCTGTTACCGTAAAGGGAAACTGGAGAATCACCTTTAACATGGAAGATGAAAAAGTGTATAATGTAAACTTAGAAGACTATCATTGATATGAGCGCAATGTATAAACCCGTCCATCCAGGTAGAATAATCAGGGATGATTATTTAGAGCCATTGGAGCTCACCGTAAAACAAATGGCTGATTCTTTGAAAATCAGCAGACAGACACTAACCGCAATCTTGAATGAGCGGGCTGGTATCACTCCGGACATGGCACTGCGTTTGTCGGAAGCATTTGATACTACCGCTGAGTTATGGATCAATTTGCAAAGAGCGTATGATCTGGCCCTGGCGAGAAAGAAATATTCTCCAAGAGGTAAAATAAAAAGGCTATATTCAGCTGATGTGGCTTAGTTAATCTAATCAATTTTAGACTGCAAGTATAAAGGGTATTAATGAGAGGAAGCTGAGCCTATTTTACCTTTTCGGCGGTTCAGGCATTAAGATCCAAATTTTGATTTTTTAACTACATCACAATGTTAAATTGACTATAAAATGGTAAAACAAAAGACCAAAGAATCATTGATTGTTAGGAAAGCTTATACCTGAGATCCTCTTAGCGAGTTTTGGTAAAGACTGAATGTCGTGAATTTGAGATTCTCTTTTTTAACTAATTGAATCTTTTGATCTCCATAGTAATAAAAATCAGAAGATCCACTTATTAGCTCGGGTTCTACCTCTGATTTTTCAATTATCAGTGCAGAATCAGTAAAAAGATCTTCTCTATCCTCACATGCTAAGAAAATAGATATTAATAATATGGTGAGTAAGGCTACACCGGGCCATCTAAATTTTTTCATAAAATTTAAAAATTAATAAGATTTCACGTCCCCTTCTTCAATCCAGGCGAGGGAATCTCCTGTGTCGGTTTTGTGGTTAAAACCGGATCAGTCGGTATTTCTGGGGGATAGATAAAATCAAGCATATATATTTGATAATCTGAAAAGGAAGAAATCTACACTTTGCACACCTCTAAATTGACTTCTGAATGCTTTGATTTTTGCATTGAAAGCTTCGGCTGATGCA
>Ga0209536_100001258_pt1 | contig 41923 bp, 23 predicted proteins | sample DeeMarSeWOR28_12_FD_187461 | JGI IMG/M metagenome (GOLD analysis project Ga0209536, IMG submission 187461) | Marine sediment microbial communities from White Oak River estuary, North Carolina - WOR-2-8_12 (SPAdes) (version 2) | ecosystem: Environmental > Aquatic > Marine > Intertidal zone >...
AGGCATGTTCTGGGTGGAAGCGGCTATGTCCCGCCCTCGGATAAGATTACAGTGGCCAATATCGGTTGCGGAACACAGGGATTGCGGGAAATGCCTGGAATGCTACAAAATCCTGATATACAGGTAGTATCTGTTTGTGATGTGAACAAATTCACCACCGATTACCTGGACTGGTCGCCCAACGGGATCCGGGATTCGATCCGGGAGACCCTGGAGAACCCCGGCTGGGGATCAAATTACAAGGGCATCCCCGGCGGAAGGGACATAGGTAAGGAGTATGTCGAAGCCTATTATGGAAAGAACCAGGCCTCGGGAACCTACAAGGGTTGCAGCTCTTATGAGGATTACCGCGAACTGCTAGAAAAAGAGCCCGACGTAGATGCCATCAAGATCATGACGCCCGATCACCACCATGCTCACCTTGCGATCATGGCCATGAAGAAAGGCATTCATGTGATCACCCACAAACCCATTGCGAACCGGATGACCGAAGGAAGGCTCGCCGTGGAGACCGCCAAAAAGTCCAATGCGAAGACCCATCTGCTGGCGTGGAGTGAGATACCTGAATACGGGCTCATCCTGCAATGGATCAAGGATGGGGTGATCGGTGACCTGAAAGAGATCCATAACTGGTCCTACCGGCCGGTTTGGGAACAATGGCCCTACCGGCCCAAGGAAACCCCGCCCGTACCCGCAGGCTTTAACTGGGAGTTGTGGCTGGGACCGGTTCCTGATCTGTCCTTTCACCCCTTCTACACCCACAACCGGTTCCGGGGATGGTACGATTTTGGCGGCGGCAGCATTGCGGACATGGGACATTATAGCCTCTTCCCCCTGTTCCTCACTTTCGGGATTGAAACTCCGCCGGTTGCGGCAAAAGCCTATGGAACCACGCATAGGTATGTGGACGGTAACACCTACAGGTGGGTTGAGAATGATGTGGCCTTTCCGCTTTCGAGCCTGATCCAGCTTGAATTCCCGCAGCAGAAAAACCTCCCTGCCTTTGACCTGTTCTGGTATGACGGAGGCATGAAACCCTTTGTCCCGGAGGAACTCAAGGAAGATAACCGGGATATTCCAGAGGAGGGATTGATGTTTGTGGGTGACAAGGGAAAAATCCTGGCAGGGTTCCGTGGCCAGAGACCCGAAATCATTCCCGCCAGGGCCCGGGATGCATACCAGGGAGAAAAAGCCCTTCCTGAAAGAGAGCGGCAACGGAGGTCCAATACCTGGGCGGCTGCCATCAAGGAAGATAAGGAATCACCCGGAAGCTTCAGGTATGCAGGGACGGTCACCGAGGCGATCAACCTGGCAGCTGTAGCATTGCGGTCAGGCAAACGGGTGGTATATGATTCCGCCAACATGAAGATCACCAACGACGAGGCAGCCAACAAATACCTCACACGTGAATACAGAAAAGGCTGGGAACTATAAAAAAATAGCATGAAGATGAAGACAAAGAACAACTATTCAAGAAGAAGTTTCATAGAGAAAACCGTTATGCTGGGAGCCGCCGGTCTGATAGCCCCTTCAATGAAATTGCAGTCAAGTGCCAGGCCCACACCCAGGATGACCCATGATGATATTTCACTTGCCCAGTGGGCATTGGTCCAGGAAATCAGGGACGGGAAATGGACGAACCTGGACTTCCCCAGGATCGCCCGTGAGGATTTCGGCCTGAACGGGATCGAATTTGTCAATACCCTCTTTGAGGTACCTACGGTAGATTACCTCAACCAGCTGAAAAGGAATGCAGACACCCATGGAGTGACGATGGTGCTGATCATGATCGATGCGGAAGGGGATGGCTGTGAACCCACTCCTCAGCTGAGGAAGCAATTTGTGATCAATCACCGGAAATGGATCGATATTGCACATTACCTCGGTTGCAGCTCCATCCGGACCAATTGCCGTGGGCCGGAGAACGTGGACAAAAAAGAGGCCCTGAAGTGGGCGGCAGAGTCGTATAAAATGCTGCTTGAACATGCAGCCCACGCGGGGATCAGCGTATCCATCGAAAACCACGGCGGGGTTTCCAATGATCCCGACTGGATGGTGGCGCTCCTGGAGGAGGTAGATAGTCTTTATTTCGGATCCTACCCCGACTGGAGAAGGCCATCGGATGAATTCGATAACGTGGAGTACCTCGAAAAGATGCTTCCCTGGGCCGTGGGCATGTCTTACCGTAACCAGCCCACCGAAGAGCAGACGGCAAAGATGATCAACATGAGCCGTGATTCGGGGTACAGGGGATGGTACGGGATCGAGTCAAGCGGCAGAGAGGCCATTGTGCAGGGTAAAGAGCTCCTGAAAAAGTACCTGGGGATCTGACAGAACTATAGCCTTCCCCATTTTTTTACAGGATAAGGGGATGAGAACATTCATTACAGTCCTGTTGCTATTGTTGTCGCTTTTCGTAAATGAAGCGGCCATTGCCCAATGCCAGGATGGTGATGAAACGGTCAATCCCCTCAGTCTGGGAATCCGTGGACACTATGGTTTTATCATTCCACACTCAAAGGCCATTGCAGAAATCTCAAACTCCAATCCGTGGGGAATAGAGGTTGACCTGGCCTGGCACCTGATGAGGGAAAGGATCTGGAAGTACTGCTATTGCTACCCCCGTACCGGTTTTTCCATCAACTATTACAATTTCGACTTCCCGGAAGTCCTGGGACATTCGGTAGCCCTGTACCCTTATATTGAACCCTATATCCGGCCACATAAGAAATTCAGTGTCTCTTTCCGATTCGGGATCGGACCTACCTGGGTTACTAAAACCTATGACGAAGAGACCAATCCGGATAACTTCTTCTTCAGCAACCACCTCAGCTTTATTGCCATGCTGAATGCAGCCGTGAACTATCGGCTGAATAGCAGGATATCTGCGCGGGCAGCCTTTAACTACAACCATATATCAAACGGGGGATTGGAACAACCCAACACGGGGATGAATTTTCCCACCGTGAATGCAGGAATCGATTATAGTTTAACCGAAGCCCGTTTTCCCGACAGGGTAAAAGATACCATGCGTGTATTGTATCCCGAGAAATCGTGGTGGGATATCTACATCCTCGGAACAAGAAAAAATGTCAACAATGGTGAAGAGAAGCACTATCCCGTTATCGGTGCCGGCATATATTACAATTATCTTATCTTAAGAATCTTAGCCTTAAACGCGGGCGCAGAGTGGATTTCAGATTTTTCAGAGAAGGAGCGGATAAGCCGGGAGTACATCCAGGATCCCTCATCTGCACCCAACCACAACCGGGTGGCCATCCTGGCGGGTATCGATCTGCTGTTCGGTCGCATCTCTTTTATTCACCAGTGGGGATTCTATGTGTATGCACCCTACCCAGCCAGACACAAGGTATACCAGCGCTACGGCCTGAATCTCAGGTTTACCGGGCGGCTGTATCTGGGCATCAATATCAAGGCGCACGGACATGTGGCAGACCTGATGGACGCGAGGCTGGGGTTCAGGTTTTAGCATGTGAAGGAAAAAAACCTGGATTCCCCGGCAGCAGGCTCAGTTGAATCCAGGTTTGTGTGAATTGTGTGTTGCTTGCCCCTAGTTTCTGCTGCTCTTCCTGCTATCACTGCTCTTCCGGTTGCTGCTGTTGCTTTTTCGCTGCACCGAAGAAGTGCTTTTTTTGCTGCTGTTGCGCTGGACCGCAGAGCTTCTGCTTATGCTGGGTTCGTTTCTCTGAACCGTTGAGCTCCTGCTTTTGCTGGGCTGGCTCCTTTGCACCGCTGAGCTCCTGCTTTTGCTGGGCTGGCTCCGTTGCACCGCTGAGCTCCTATTTTTGCTGGTCTGGCTCCGTTGCACTGCACTGCTCCGGTTGCTGTTGCTGCTTTTACGCTGCACCGAAGGAGTGCTTTTTTTGCTGGGCTGGCTCCGTTGCACTGCACTGCTCCGGTTGCTGTTGTTGCTACGTTGAACTGCCGGAGTCGTTTTGGCTCTGCTGCTGCGCTGGATCGATGAGTTCACTGCAGATCGATTATCCGGCCGGCTGGTCCGTACAGCGGCAGATCTGTTGCTGGAATTCCGGATAGCGGACGAGTTCCTGAAAGCGTTTGTATTGTGTGAGCCTGACGCAACATTCTCCCTGCTCCTGTTTGCTTGCGCAGAAGTCCGCTGAACATTCTGCCTGGTTGCCACTGTTCCTGATCTGTTTTCAGTCCGCCCGTTATAGACGGCATTTCTGGATGAATTGCTCCTGGTGCTGGCTGTCCTGGTGTAATACTCTTCTCCTGCACGTCGAAGCTCCGGACGGGAATAGGTGCTCCTGTATCGATTGTTATTGATATTCACAACTACTGTTGGACTGTATACTCGTACTTTGCTCCGATAGAATGTTGTATAGCTCCTGCACCTGAAATGGTCCCAGTGTCGGTAGTGGGTGTAATAATGGTCGTGCCAGTGATAATGGTACCCGTAGTAATAATGCCAGTAATGGGCCCTCCAGGGGTGCCAGTAGGTGGGATAGTAGCCCCAGTACCAGGATGACCTCCACACCACATACCTGGGATGGAAAATGAACCTGATCAACGGCCAGGCTGCAATATCGTAATAGGTCGTTGTGACCACACTGGCATTTCTCCTGTAAACCGTTCCCGTATATCCCGGGTTGGGGGTTTCGGCATAGATCGGTTCAACGATATAATTGGGTCCGTAGAGCGCCTCATCCCCTATCAACTGGATCTGCACTGCTCCGTTCGGCAGTTTCTCCACCAGGAAAACAGCAACGTCCTGTTGCTCATTCGGGTTCAGTGCCGCACGAAGTACGATGGTGTGAACATTCCCTTCAACATAGTCGGATACTGTAATGTAATCGATATAGTTATCACCATTCAGATCCAGGTTATTGATCATCTGCTCCTCGTTGTTCAGGCTGCGCTCAAATCCTTCCAGGGTCTCTGATTCCTGGAACAGGTTCATTACCGCATAGAGGTTCAGGTTGTCTCCGGGAAGTCCCAGATATTCGTCGGGATAGTTCTGGGCAGCTGCGACTCCCGTAATCGCTGTTATAGCTGCTAGAAAATATATGTTACGTATTGTTTTCATGGCGTTCAGCTTATTGGTTATGGTGTTTGACTATGTAAATTCAAATGCTGTGCCAACTATTTTTCATTCCGGCAAATCCGGGTAGTGCCAGGTACATGAGTTGAATTGAAGAATGTTATAATTTGGATTTACAATTCAAAATTCTTAACTTTTTAACCTGTTGTTATTCAACAATATCAACTCTAGCTTAAAGCTATAGCCTGGAAGACTCAACCTGTTCGGCCGGAGCCTGGTTAGCCGCACAAATCCTCTGACCCTTTTCCACCATTTTCAATAAAAAATGCTTGGTAGCAGATTATTTTCTTGTACTATGATATTCTGGTGGCATGGATCAATCTGAGACAGCCATCAAGATTTCAATTGGATAGATTAAAAGCAAACCACATGAATAATCAACCTTCAAGCGATGCATACGATGTCATTGTCATTGGTGCCGGTATCGGCGGACTTACCTCCGGTGCCATTCTTGCCAAAGAGGGAAAAAAAGTATTGGTAGTTGAACAGGAGAAGGATCCCGGAGGGTTCGCACGTGAGTTTCAGTTTGGCCCATACTCCATCAATCCTTCACTCCACGCAATCATGGGCTGCAATTCTAACGGGCCTTTCGGTCCGGGGATCATCCACTCGGTTTTGAATCACCTCGGGGTTCAGGATCAATGTGAATTTCTACCTGTTGACCCTTTTTACCGTGCGTTGTTTCCTGATTTCCAATTGGATGTGCCGACAGGCCGGGAAGCTTTTATTGATGCCTACTTACTTCATTTTCCCGATGAGGCCGATGGGCTCCGGGGCCTGGTCGATCTCTGCTCGGAGATGTTCCGGGAGTTCATGCGTTTTCCGGCGGTATGGCGGCTGCAGAATTTGGCGCTGATGCCATTAAAATATCCGAAAACCTTCCGCCTTGCGAACTCCACGGTAGAGCGGATTGTCAACCGATATCTGAAAAGTCCCAGGCTGAAAACAATCTACTCCATCTTATACCCCTATCTCGCTCTGCCGCCCTCACAATTAGCTTTTCCTCTCTGGGGGGTCATGATGACCAGTTACATTGAAGAAGGTGCATACACTTGTAATGGCGGATTCAATAACTTTTCAAATGCCCTTGCCCATGCCATATCAGGGAACGGGGGAGAGCTGGTCTTGGAAACAGGTGTCAGCAAAATCCGGGTTGAAAAGGGAAGGGTACAAAGTATTTTGCTTGAAAACGATCGGGAGGTTTTTGCGCCTCAGATTATAGCTAACAACGATCCACGCCAGCTATTTCAGGATCTCTTGGAGTCTGACCAGATCCCGGGCCGCTACCCGGGTAAACTGAAGCACCTCAAACCTTCTCTCCCGGTACTTGGCATCTATCTTGCCACCGGTCTGGACCTCCATGCTATGGGTATCCCCAAAGTAACCCTGGTATCCGGCTGGGATCTTGAAGGTGAATTCGAAGCCACCGGGAGGGGAGAAGTCGGAATGTTGGCAGTTCATGTACCCACAATCGTTGATCCATCCCTGGCACCGCCGGGTGAACACATTGTGGTTTTGCAGGCATTTGTTCAGAACCAGGCCATTGACACATCATCCCCGATGAGAGAGAAATTTACTGAAGAGCTTTTAAACCAGGCTGAAAGAGCAATCCCGGATCTGCGGAATCATATAACATTCAAAGCAGGTTTTAATGAAAATACCAATTCGGAATATCCGTTGCATAGACTGGATGCGATCTATGGATGGGAGAATTCCACAAAACAGGCCGGACCCCGAAGGCTTCCAAGTAAGACTCCCGTCCAGGGGTTGCATCTGGCAGGGCACTGGACACAACCAGGATCCGGGATCTGGACGGTGGTTCTGTCGGGGATCAATGCCGCCAGAACCGTGTTGGGCAAAAATTTGTCAAAACCGAACTGGCCACCTAATTTCTAGACCTTTATATTCATTATTCCAGCATGAATACCTTTCGGTGTTTCACATTCATCCATCGAATTAACTGGGACCACAAACGAACTTCTGATTTCCCCGTACAAATAAAAGTTGATCTATTAAACCTGACATTAGGTATTATATTTTAAATATGGCCAGCAATATGATAAACCTGATCAGATCTACCCTGGTTCTTACTATAGTTTCATCTGTTTCAATACACCATGGATGCTCTCAGACGTCTGATTGGCAGGTATTTGAATCGAAGGAAAATGGTTTTATTATTCTTTTTCCCCATGAACCTGAAGTACATCCCCAGATAGTAAATACGGAGGCCGGAGAACTAACTCTGGATGTATATTTGCATGAGGTGAATGATCAATATATAGATGATAACCTGGTCTACAGTGTGATATGCACTGAGTATCCGGCATCAATCTTTCAGAATGCCACCGAAGAAACATTCAAAGTCTTCTTTCGGAACTCGGTCGACGGTGCAGTGAACAATGTCCATGGAGCGCTATTATCCGAACTGATCATTCAGTACGACGGGTATCCCGGCCGGGAGATTAAGATTGACTTTCGCGAAGGACTGGCAGTTATAACAATGAGAATGTATCTGGTTGGCAACAGAATGTACATAATCCAGACAATTACCGAAACAAATAAAGACTTCAATACTTCCATCGGTCGTTTCATGGATTCATTTAAACTGATATAAAAAGCATATAGCCAGGATTACTTAATGAACCACCAACCTTTGGAACCTGATATTTTCCCCATTGGTAGCTCGGAGCAGGGATAGACCGGGATTGAGCTGCAGGTTCACCTCTTCGGTCCGCCCTGGTATTCCATAGTCCCGGCTCATCAGGATCTTTCCATCCAGCGAAAGCACCTCTAACCGGGAGAATTCCTGTCCCGATTCCACGCGAAAGCTCCCGGTGAGGTGCTCCGTCATCCAGACCGGTTTTCCCTTAGAACGGGCAAGGGTATAATCATAGAGCCCGTTCCCGCAGATGTGACCGCCGATAATATCCACATTGGTCGAAGCAGCAGAATCATTTAAAACGGGATCGGTGTAGCTGCGGTTGAAGTTAAACGACTCGGCCGCCAGGACCCGTGTATCGATATCCTGGCCAAACTCTTTTACAAATGTCAGGATCTCCGCCGGTGTCCAGTCGGTCCATCCGCCAATATCGGGCTCGTTCTGTACAGAAATCGCATAAATGGGGACCCCATTTGTATTCATCAGTGTATTGAAAATGTTCAGGTGATCCACATAGGCCCCGAAATTTGCAAAAGGAAGCCTGGGATCGTTTCCCGACATATCGAGCAAATCTATTGGAGGATCCCATGGAGTTGCCAGCACTTTGGCGCCCTGCCGGTGGCATACTGGGCGGTTGGAAGCTGCTCGGGGAACCTGGCCTGATTGGGATCAAGATGAACCCTGAGGATGCTGAAATATGAGAAATCAGTATGTGTGCCAGGTGGATATTATTTTGCTGAACGCAGGTGGGTTCTTATCTCTGCTTCGATTTTTCTGTCCATGATCTTTCTCAGGAGGGTATCCCCCAGTTCTTTATAATAGGCGGACTGGTTCTTGTCACCGAGTTTTTCGTACACCTCAGCCAGAGATTTGATGGAAGGAAGGTGCATGTCGTTCACCTGAAGGCACATCTTAAACTGTGCCAGGGCCTCCTTGTAGTATCCAAGGCCGGTCAGCTCATTTCCCCTTTGGTAGTGCCCGTCGATATCATCGATCTCGGTCAGGATCCTCAGCTTAAAGAGCTCCTCGTACTTGGTGGCAATAATTGTGCAGGGTACTTCCTGGATCACCCTCTCGGTCACTGAGCCGATAAGGATTCTTTTCAGCCCGGTTTTACCCGTGCTCCCCATATAGAGGATATTGGCATCCCGGGAATACCTGACAATCTCAACGTGGGGCTTCCCCTGAAGCAATTCGGTTTCATATTCCACATCCAGGAAATCAAAACCACTGATAAAATCCTTGAATTCTTTCCTGTATTGCTCCAACCGTCCCTGGTTCTCTGCCTTTTCATCCACTCCTGTCCTTTGCAAACGGGCGGAAGTGATCTCGATGGGTTCGAATACAGAGATTACTTTGAGTTGGTGCCCCAGTTTCCTGGCAGAGAGGATGGCTGTCTGAAGCGCAATCCTGGAAGGTTCGGAAAAATCCACCGGGCAGACTACATGCTTCTTCTCCCGCTGGGGCTCATGGGTGATCACACCCACGGGCTTCCGTGCGTTCCGGACCACCCTCTGCGCATTCAATCCAAGTCTGGTTGGGCTGCCAGTATCGGGATCACCTGCATTCACAATGATGAGGTTGACATCTTCCTTCTCAGCCTGTTCGAGTATATTTTCCACGATGTTTCCGTAAACAATTTTAGCGGACACCTTCGTTTCACCATTTTTTGAAAGCTCTGATTTCAGATTCCCCAGTTCGCTTTTTACATTTTTTTCTACGAAATTCTTCAGGGAGGATCCCTTCAGATCGTTGGGCAGGACATGCAGCAATATGATCTCATGCCCGAAGATGTCCATCATGTGCCCTACTTTCTCAAGGGAGTGTTTGTGATCGCTGTCAAAATCGACTGCCCAGAGCACTTTTTCAAGGATTGTCATTGGTTGCTAAAGTTTTTGATCATGGAAATTAAATTTATGAAAATCCTGACGTTTGAGAATAACAAATACCCATTATCCAACATAACCACTCATACATCTTATGGTTCGCACTTTGACGAAAAAACAGTTGCAATTCAGCACTTCTGTTTGAATGCTGATTCAAGCAGCAAGTTCTAAATTGGGCAGGGTTTGTTTCTTCCTGGTTATATTTAACGGCAAATTCTTTTCTCCATGAATATATATCATCCCTTTCTTGTGCTTTCAACCCTGGCCATACTGGCTGGTGCCTGCAACCGGTCTGCCCCGGTGATAGAGGACCCGGAAGCTTATGTCGCATCCATGGAAAAATGGCAGCACGAACGGCTCCGGGGATTGAAATCAAAGGATGGATGGCTTAACCTGGCGGGAATTTACTGGTTGAACGAAGGGCAACAGACCCTCGGGTCCGATCCTTCCAACGATATTGTCTTCCCGGATAAAGCACCGGCATTTATCGGAACCCTGACAGTGAGGGGTGAAGCGGTCCAACTGAACGTGAATGAACACGCTGAGCTGTATTACCGGGGAGAGCGGATCACGGAACTGGAACTGGGAGTTGAGACCTCCGGCGATCCTTCCCACATCACCCACGGAGATTTTGCCTGGTATATTATGAAACGCCACAGGAGCCTGGCCATACGCCTCAGGGACTATCAGAATCCGGCCATCGAGGCCCTGGATCACATTCCTTCCTGGCCCATCGATCCGGAATATGTAGTAGAGGCCCGCCTGAAGCACTTTGATGTTCCCAGGACCATCACCGTAAACACCCCCTTCCAGGATTACACTCAGGATTACCAGTGCCCCGGGGAATTACAATTCAGGCTCAAAGGACAAAAGATGAGACTTCTGCCTTTTATTTCGGGGGAAGGATACTTCATCATTCTCTCCGATGAAACCTCAGGCCTGGAAAGTTATGGCGGAGGCCGGTTCATGTATAGTTACCCCGACTCCACAGGCAGGATCATCCTTGACTTCAACAAAGCCTACAACCCTCCCTGTGCCATCACTCCCTTCGCCGCCTGTCCCATGCCCCCGCCTGAAAACCGCCTGCCAGTGAAGATTGAAGCAGGGGAGAAGGTGGTTGACAACCATTAGAACGCAACCCTGCATTTCAGGATTACGTCATATAGTTAAGATGAAGCAGATCGGATATGAAAAGATATATACTCCTGTTGGTGATGGTCTCTCTGATTGCAGTCCAGGTCGAGGCAGACGACTGGGTGAAGGGATTCGGTCACAAAGAAGGTGATGTGGTTGTTGCAGGCGTGGTGACCGATTCGGAGCACAACGCCATCATTACCGGCAATTTCTCCGCTGCACAGCTGGAACTAAGCGAAACCGTAACCCTCCGGAACAATGGCACAACAGACGTGTTCCTGGTGAAATACAATTCCAATGGTGAGATAATCTGGGCCACATCGTTTGGAGGAATGAATGAGGATCAGTCCAGTGATATCTTCGTAGACGGCGAAAACAACCTCTACATCACAGGCAATTTCAGGAGTGCTTCATTCAGCGTGGGATCCACAACCATCAGCAGTACCTGGCCCGACAATGTATATGTGGCGAAATTTAATCCGGGCGGGACCCTGGAGTGGCTGAAGCATTCCACCCGGGTTACACAATGGGCCTTTTCAAGGGGTGTTTACTGCGATAAGGGACTGAACGTGTACTTCACCGGGTATACCAGCAGCAAGGAGATCTCCTTTGGTAATATCAACCTCCAGCTAAATACCATGAACAACAAGGGATATTATTGTAAGCTGGATAAGGATGGAAATTTCGAGCAGGCGGGTCTGATAGGGGACCTGGAGGATACCAGATACGTACTCAATGATATTACTGCCGATGGGGTGGGTAATATCTATCTGGCCGGCAGGAAGACCATTCATACCGATCCAGATCCCATTACCTGGATCGAATACCACGACGTGATGTTCTTCTGCAAAACCGCTCCGGGTGGTTCCATTACCTGGGAAGTGCAGGATACCGCCTTCCACAGGGCTGAGAAAATCGTTTACGATCACGATTCCCTGTACGTCCTGGGAAGCAGGGAAGAATACCGGTCCATCTTCAATGGGGGCACCATTGATACCACCAGCAGATGCTATTACGGATCGTTTGATGTGAACGGTAATATACTTTGGGAGAGATCTTTCACGGGTGCACTTGCCTATGACATGTACGTTGACGACCGCACCCTCCTGGTTACGGGCGGATTGCTCCTGGATGACCTGGAACTGGAAGGTTTCCATATTAGCAGGAACAGCGATTCCTCCTCCATCTGTCCCATATACCAGGATATATTCTATCTGGAAACCAACAAGTCGGGCCATATTGAGAATCTGGTGGGTATCAGCGGAAGCCTCGAGGACATACCCACCGGCATCTGGCTTGCAGATAACGGGGACCTACTCTATACCGGCACGTTCGAGAGTGCCATGCTGCCCGTCGGTCAGAGCGAGGTTTATAATGACAGTGAACTGAATATTTTCCAGCATGTCTCCGGGATTTACTATGACAGGCGCATCTATTCATTCCTTGCCCGGCACCAGGCCTATTCCGGGCCCACGGGAACGGACGGTCATACAATGGATCCATTCAGGGTATTTCCAAACCCGTCGAGCGGTCTGATTACAGTCGATCCGGGATCCGTTACAAGTGTTGACCGTATACAGGTGTTTGACACAAACGGCCGGATCATCTACGAGACGGCTCCCTGCCAAACCCCGGTTCCTGTGAACCTGTCGGATCAGCCTCAGGGACTTTATATCCTGTCGATCACAGCAAAAAACAGGGTGGTGCGCAAAACGGTATTGATCATCAGGTAAAAATCTCCGGATAAGGGTTATTAAAAGATATGCGGCACCATGTATCATATATTCAGGGCATCCTTGTGGTACTGCTCTCCATTGCCAGGGAGGCCACGGCGGATGCAGGGAGCACCGGGGCATTCCCGGAGCATGTGGTCATCAATGAGGTACTGTGTTCCAATACCCGTTCGAACCATGACCTGGATTTCGGGGCCTTTTCTGACTGGGTCGAACTGTACAATCCCACAGGTTCACCGGTCGACCTGTCCGGCTGGTACCTGAGCGATAATCCCGAAAATCCCGATAAATGGGAACTGCCTGCCGGTACCGTCGTGGATCCGGACGGGTTCCTGGTGCTTTGGGCAGACGGACGGGACCTTGTCCCGGGCCAGACCGCATATGTGGAGTTTACCGAAATCGAAGAGATCATTTGCCAGGAATTCCACCTGAATTTCAGGATCAACAGGGAACAGGAGGAGGTGTTGCTGTACAATCCCGATCTGGAGCTGGTGGATAGTGTTTACCTCTTCAACCAGGAGAGGGACTATTCCTACGGGCGGGATCCCGGTAACCCGGGTGTCTGGTGCTACCTGGGGGAACCGACCCCCGGGGCTGAAAACAGCTACCACACTTCTTTGTTATTTGATCCATCCGGAAAGCCGGTATTTTCTGTTGCCGGAGGATTGTATCCGGGAGTCCTGACCGTCGAACTGGGGCCTGCCGGTGAGCATTCCGTCATCCGGTATACCACCGACGGATCGGAGCCCGGCAGTCAGTCACCAGCTTACAGCGAACCCTTACAGGTGCTCTTCAGCAAGGTAATCAAGGCCCGGATGTTTGAGGCAGGAAAACTCCCTGGAGAGGTGGTCACAGAAAGTTACATCATCGGAAAGGATACGGACCTGCCTGTGATCTCCATGTCGACCGATCACTGGAACCTTTGGGACTTCAGATTCGGTTTGTATCAGAAAAACCTCAAGAAACGGGAAGTATTCGCACACCTGGAATATTTTGACGAAAACGGTAACAAGGAATTCCATATCAATGCGGGGATTCAGCTTTTCGGTTCCCAGGTTTTCCTTTTCGACCAGAAACCGTTCTCCATTTTTTTCAGGAAAAGGTATGGTCAGAATACCTTGAACTACAGGCTGTTTGAAAACAGGGATCATACCGTTTACAGGAGCCTGGTGCTGCGGAACGGGGGCAACGACAACAGTTTTACCATGTTCCGGGACGGATTGGGTGCCGCCCTGGTGGAAAATCAGGTGGATATCGATTACCAGTCGTACAGACCGGTGGTGGTATATATGAACGGCCAGTACTGGGGGATATTCAACCTGCGTGAGAAACTGAACAACGACTACCTTGAAGCCAACCACGGAATCAATCCCGGTTACCTGGATATCATCGAGGACAGCCTGCGTGTCAATAACGGGGATGCCAACCATTATTCGGAACTGATCCGGTATGTGGATCAGCACGACCTGAGCCAGCCTGAACATTTCGAAGCCGTCTCAGGGAAGATCGACATGGATGAATTCATCAACTATATGAGCTATAAGATCTACGGTGGGTACATCCAGTGGCAGGTCAACAATAAATACTGGAGGGAACGGACCAGGGATTCCCCGTGGAGATGGATTGCATTCGACCTGGAACACTGTTTTGCCGGACCCGGCAGCGATACATACGATGGCAACACACTGCTTTCAGTCCTGGAACCGGGCAGCGGTCCGACGGAATGGTCCGCTTTGCTGTTCAGGAAATTGATGGAGAATGAAGATTTCAGGGCACGTTTTATCCAGCGTACAGCTCTGTTCCTGAACACCCTCTTCAGTGAAGAACGTGTAGTGGGCATCATCGACAGCCTGAAGAACCGGATCGGGAACGAGATGGAGGATCATATCACCCGCTGGGGTTCCCCGGTCTCCCTCTCCGTGTGGAACCAGAACATCGACCTGTTGAAGGAATTTGCAAGCAACAGGAAGGATTTTATGTTCCGTCACCTGATGGAGTATTTCCAGGTTCCGGATACCTCTCGCCTGACCATCCGTTGCAGTGAAGGGGGAAAGGTGGTCGTCTGCTCCTCATATATATTGGCAGAAGATTCGGTTACCTTCAACATGTTCGACCAGGTACCTCTCAGCCTGGAGGCGATGCCCGAGCCGGGATACCGGTTCTCCGGCTGGAACGGTTCCGGCTCCGATCAATACATCGATCTGGTCCTGAGCAATGATACTTCGATGCACGCCATGTTCGAGAAAACAGGGTACAACCTGCTCCCCGATACGGTCAGGGGCTCCCTGATCCTGATCGATACCCTGCACCCTTACTATGCCACAGCATCCGTGGTCATTCCTCCGGGTGACAGTCTGATTGTCCGCGAAGGGGTTAAGGTATTTTTGACACCCCATTCCTCCCTGGTGAACTATGGATCGCTCCAGGTCCTTGGAACGGGCAGTCGTCCTGTAACCTTTGACACGAATCCTCATGTAACCGGCGCCTTTTATACTTCGGACACCCCCAAATGGGGCGGTCTGATCATTCATTCTCCCGATACTACCCGGATCTTCCATGCGATCCTGGAGAATGCCTCTTCAGGTTCGCACCTGGGGAATTTCAAAGGGGCCATCCATGCTGAAAACAGCATCCTCCTGTTGAAAGGGATCACCATTGAGGGACCTCCGAATCCGGTCTACTGTTATCACAGCCATGTTATTATAGATTCCTGCAGGCTCTCCTCCCGCGGCACGGGAGATCTGATCAACCTGAGGGCCTGTGACCATCCGGTGATCAGGAACAACGATCTGAAGGGTAATTTCTATGAAGACACCGATGCCATTGACCTGGACAGTGTCAACCATGCTCTGGTTGAAGGGAATTTTATCTACAGTTTCTTTGGAATTAACAGTGACGGGATCGACCTGGGAGAGGGCTCCAAAGGTACCCTGATCCGCAACAACCGGATCTTCAGCTGCTCCGATAAGGGCATTTCTGTGGGCCAGTCATCGGAAACGGTGGCAACGAACAACCTGATCGTGGATTGCAACCAGGGATTCGGGATCAAGGATTTCGGTTCATTCGCAAGGATCAACCAGAATACGCTGTATAACAACCGGATCGGAATCGCCTGTTTCGAGAAAAATGCAGGCAACGGAGGAGGGGCTGCACAGGTGGAGAATACGATCATCTCCAACCCGGTCGACCAGTCGGTATTCGTGGATGAGCTATCTTCCCTCACATTGTCCTATTGCCTTTCGGACAGGGATACCTTACTTGGCTACAACAACCTGTCCGACAGCCCCATGTTTGCGGCTGCTTCCGATCACAATTTTTACCTGAATAGCGGATCCCCCTGCATAGACCGGGGCACCCCGAACCAGCAGGATCCCGATGGTACCAGGGCAGATATCGGTGCCTATATTGCCGAGAACGGGACGGATATCTACCCGGTCATGATCAGTGAGATAAATTTTAATGCACATGGTACTTTCGACCCCGGCGACTGGATCGAGCTGTACAACAGCGGAAGTCAACCGGTTGATCTTACCGGCTGGACGATGAAGGGAGAAAATCCGGAAGACGAATATGCCTTCCCCGATAACCTATTCCTGCAGCCCGGCGGATACCTGGTGATTGCAGAACACGCCGATTCCGTGGCGTTGCTGCATGGAGGCGGCCTCAACCCGGCTGGCAATTTCAACTTCGGGCTGAATCGCGGCGGGGAGGTGATCAAACTTTATAACAAAGATTATCAACTGGTTCATTCTCTAAGGTACGGTTCGGAGGTTCCCTGGCCGGATGGCCCCGACGGGAAAGGGGCCACCCTGGAGCTCTACACCGGGGAAACGGACAACAGCGACCCCGTAAGCTGGCATGCAAGTTACGGTCTGGGCGGTACACCGGGTGCCCGGAACAGTGAAACTACGCCCGTAACCGGTTTGTACATCAACGAGTTTATGGCAAAGAATGATCTGGCATTTGCCGATCCGTACGGAGAATACGATGACTGGATCGAAGTCTATAACTCCAATGATTTCCCGGTGTCCCTGGGCGGATTAAATTTCCTGGCAGGTAGTACGGATGAGAGGTTGTGGATGGTCCCCTTATATGATGATTCAGCCACCACCATCGAGGCGCACGATTTCGTATTGTTCTGGGCCGACAAAGACCCCGAACAGGGGATCCTTCACATGGATTTTAACCTGAGGGCATCGGGCGGAAGTATCGGGCTCGCACAGGTAATCGACAGACATATTCATGAGATAGACCGGATCGATTACAATGAACAGCCGGCGGATATTGCTTTTGGACGATACCCGGACGGCGCAATGCTACTCACGGATCTTACCAAGACGCCCGGAACATCCAACATTATGTCCGGTGTACCCGGTTCAAATGTTGAACCCCTCGGTCTGTCAATTTATCCCAATCCAGCGGACCATTACCTGACCATAGAACACCACGATCTGGACCGGCCAGCTTTGGGTGAACTGAGGAATTTAAATGGTCAGATCATCATGCAGTTCATCCTGATGCCGGGAGAACAGGCAAGGATGGATGTGTCAGGTATAGTTGCCGGGATCTATGTAATAAGGATCAGTACCTCGTCTGTTATCTCTTCTGATAAGATCATTATTTACTGAGTGTGATCTGCCTCCAGGCATACTGCTGAACAAGAATGCCGGTATAAAACAAAAACACCAGTTTTGATTAGTTAGATTTTAAGGAGAGCTGATATGAGGAGTTCTCCTCCACTGGAACTACATTAAGGAACCTGACCCGTCCACCCGTCGGTCAATGTTTCAAGGAATGCAACAATGTCTTCGATCTCCTGGTTGCTGAGCTTCAGATCACCGAGTTCCTCGTAATTGACATTGTCGGATACTTCGGGAGGAGGCCAGGGACCCACGTCACGGGTATTGTAAAATGCCACCACTTCGAACAGACTTTTAAAAATACCGTTGTGCATATACGGTGAAGTAATGGCTACGTTACGCAAGGTTGGAACACGGAACTTCCCGTTCTCGGCGGGGTCATTTACCGTTAGTGCAAGTCCCAGGTCAATATAATCGAATCCATCCGGGTTCAGGTCCGGAGAAACCGAATAGTAGGGATTTTCAGGATTTTTGGGTACCCCCAGGTTATCGTAGGTAAAGTCAGTGAACAGCGGTGGAGTCCCGTCCGCTGAAGGAGTGCTGGGGTGGCAGGCGGCACAATTCCCTTTTTCTTCCGAAACATAGAGTCCCATTCCCCGGATCTCCTGCTCTGTAAGTTCCGCTTCTCCCCGGAGGAAATGATCGTATTTTGAATCGAAGCGGTTGAATTCCCATGAACGCTCATAGGCAGCAATGGCATCTGCCATATACCGGAAGGCCATACCCGGATCATCCAGGGCGCCTTCCCCGTAGATGGAAAAAAAGTGGTTTGCATACTCCAGGGCCTGCAGCTTAGTTTGGATGGATACGGTATCATGGGTGGCCATTTCAAGGGGATTAAGCGGCGGACCCATTGCCTGCTCTTCTAGAGAATTGGCCCTTCCGTCCCAGAAAAATCCTCCCACCCAGATATCCTCAACGGTATCTTTATGAAGCGGAGGGATAAAAGATGCATAGGCTACCGGCATATCATTGCGGTTTCCATACCTGCCTTCTACGATCCCCTTTGAAACCGGGATTCCGCTATCAGGGTCAGCGAACGCCCTTTCCGGTTTGTGACAATCCGAACAGTCCTGACCCTCAGGAGTACTCAGGCTCTTCTCGAAAAACAACAGTTTCCCGAGTTCTTCTTTTTGGGTCAGTTCCATCCCGGGTTCCTCATCAGGAACCGCCTGATTGCATGACAAACCTGATAACAGTAATAAGAACAAGAATGCTACACTGAAAGACTGAAGGGGTTTCATATCGATTGGATTGGGTTTCCATAAATTTACAAATAAATTTCCCTTATTATCTATTCTGATCGCATTGGAAGATCAAACAGAAAAGACTCTAAAAAAGGGGGAAGGATTCTATCCTGAATACCACATGGTCATGGCGAGTAGCCACCAACAGTATATCTCATGACAAGGTTCACAATTTTCAACTCAGGTTCAAATCGCCGCCTTTGTTCATGGCACTTGACTACTGCTTAATAACTAAATCTGTCCATACAGAGTCAGGGGACTTTATCTTTATGATATATATTCCTTCCCTGAACCTTGAGAGATCAATATTGTGCGTGGGCAATTCCAACCTATCGATATAAACCTGTTGTCCATGAAGGGAAATGATTTCGATAAATAGTTCGCCAGGTTGGTTTGATTTTATGGTTAATCTATTGTTGGCTGGATTTGGATAAAGCTGAATCAGTCCTGATGATGTTATTTCTCTATCAGCTGAGCTAGTATGGCTAAGAGTTATCGGTTCAGAAACAACAGTACCACAATTATTTTCATCGCTTATAACTACCCGGTACTCTCCATTATCCAGTTCGGTAAAAACTCCATTGGTGTTTAAGGTAGAGTCTGGTAATAAGAGATAAGTATGCGTTCCGCTTCCTCCGCCGGAAACAATGGTGATCCTTCCATCATAACTATCAACAGATGAAGGATTCAGAACATTCATACTGTCCAGAGAAACAGAGTCCGGTTCAATAATCTGAATATTGTCGATCCTCACCGGCCCAAGAACAGAGTTGTCTGAGATCTCCACTGAGTAGTTGCCTTCCTGGAAGATTTGGAAAGTACCGGATGTATTGTGGACTGAATCGGGCCATAATATGAAGCTGTATGGACCTGCTCCTCCAGTGGCGGAGACGGATATTAATCCATCTGCTGAGCCCTGGCAACTGATATTTGAAATCTTTGTAAGATTTGCATTAATAGGTTCCAGTACCTCTTTAATTGAAATGTTATCAAAATGAATAATTCCGGCTGTAGTACCTAAATTGAAATATAGTGTAGTATTTAGATCTGTTGGCGCATCCATTGTAAAATAATATGTATAATGCTTCTGTGTTAGCTCGAGATTAACATATCCAATCCTACTGTAAGGCCTGCTTAATTCTGAAGGGTGTGAAAGCTTAATTTCAATTGATCCTGTAGTATCCATAGATGCATCAAATTCCAGCGCATATCTTTTCCCCTCTATCAAAGGAATGTTGTTTTGCAATAATGCAATATCTCCAGGTCTTTCTCCGGTCGATTCAATTTTTACTGAATAATATCCATTCTTCACGGTATCTGATGCAACGGCTGACCTGCTTAAAGAAAGTTCCCACATCTCTTTCTCCAATCCAAAATGTCCATTGTATAGTAAGTTAGCCCCGGGATTTACATGGTAATTGAAGACACTGTCAATATTGGATATTTCACTTTCCGATCCATCATTATGCACCGCGGATACTCCAAAATATGCCCAGGTACTATCTTTTAAACCATGCGCTTCAATCCAGGTATTTTCCGTTGAATCGATCACCTCAAGTTTAGCCGGATCGCTACCTTGATAAATTTTATAATAGCTTACGGCTGTATCTCCAAACTGATTAAAAATCAGTCGTGTTTTTTCCGGGTATCTTTCAGCAATAAGATATGGAACAGAAGCTGCAGCTGACCAATCAAAACGATAGGTCCTGTATGAATCCGAGGGTTCATTGAAAAACAACTCATATACGATTTCTCCGTCCGGGGTTACTTCAGTTGCTTTGGGTAATGCACCAACTGCCCAATTGATTAAAGTATTACCATTCGGGAGGCGCTGGACATTACCCATTCGTGAAGAATAGCGATCAGGCATATGGCGATACTCCCACACTTTTGCGGCAATCATATCTATGGTGTCTAAATGAAACTCCACCGCACGAGAGAATTTAGGTGTATGAAAAGTTCCATTGTCATAAATTGTATAATTATTTGGAACACCTGGTACCGGGCGGATATCATGTTGATAAGAGATGCCGAATTCATCATTGACGAATTGAAATTGGTTATTTACACCCCCGAGTCTCCATATTATTTCACCTGTCTTTCTGTTTATCTTTGTTACTTCATCAAGATTCCGACTGGAAATTAATATGTGTCCATCGTAATCTATTGCAATGGCATTCATATGAACATAATCAATAAAATGTTGGGATAGATCTTCGTGAATTGCATCTACAATATTGTAATGATCCCAGGAACTCCACTCAAAAATTAAATTATGGTTTTCATCATATTCATGCACATTGCATCCTCTTACGGTTGCACTGGAATCTCCACCCTGGATAATTTCACTCATATCGACATTTCGATGTTCAAGTGCTATTAAAAAATAGTGGCCATTGGACAAAAGCTGAATCTCGTGTGAATCTGTGTCATATCCCTTACATCTCAAAGTATCAATTTCCTGGTAAGTGGAATCCATTACTGCAAAATAATTCAAATCTCCGCCATTCCACCTTGTTAGGGTGCCGCCAGGTTGAATTCTAAAATCCTGAGTAATATTCTTTAATCGTTTATAAAAGAACGGGGTGCCATCATTTTCTAATATCATTATGTAGGAATGAATTGTCCTGTTGCATAAGAATATTTTACCGGGAGAAGTATTCCCATTTATCGGGATATTTATTCCCGGGAAGTCAACAGGTACTGCAACTCCATTGATAACATCTGGATTTTCATCTGATGGTGATTCCTTCCTGAACTGAATTGAAAATCCATCAGATTCTGGTTCATATATAGATTGCGGGTATCCGTATGCTATATTGTTAAATAGAACCATCTGTAAAACCAGGAGACGAATAAAATCTTTCAAGGTAAACAGGTCAAATTGAGAGTTCAATTTGTGAATAGAAACAGACCGTTTCGGTTTGGATATCCGATACATTCTCAAATGTATTCCAATCAATTTATAGTATTGTCATTTTTCATGAATTGAAATCTACCAACCATTATGAACAAATAAAATACATCGTTACCAAAGAATACAAATATCATTCTTTCATTTCCCTTTAAATAAAAACGTGCGATGAAAGTTGTCCACCCGGTGATTCTTTGTGAGCAATCTACCCGATATATGAATCTGTAATTTCTCTATTCTCTGATTAAAAGCATCTTTTTTATCTCTACAAATTCTTTTCCTGCTTCCAGTTTATAGAAATAGAACCCACTTGAAAATTTATGCGCGTCAAAATTGACAGAATATGTGCCAATTTCCTGATTATCACTGACCAACGTATGTATTTCTTTCCCGCTTAAATCATATATTTTCAACGTGACAAAACCTGATTTTTGCAATGAATATGAAATATTCGTGCTATGGCTAAAAGGATTGGGGAAATTCTGTGCCAACTTGTATCCATGCGGATTTTGTCCGTACTCAACAATACTGGTGGTACTGTCAACAATAGAAAACAGATTCTCACTTAGACCAAAAACCGTGGAATCAGATGCACTTACAATCTGAATTCTGTAATTCTCTCCGGCCGGCACTTCCGCCGGCAATGTCCAACGGTAAGCCTGAAGGCTTCCCTGAACAGTATCAATAGAAATAATGTGATCCTGATCTTGCAATAGATGAATATGGACATCCCCGAGAATGTTGGTTTCCCACCTGATAATCTCCGGATTGTCAATGACCCACTCTTCTCCGCCATTGGGTGAAACCGTTACGACAAACGGGTCAACAATCTTAAAGGTCCAAACCTCGGACCATTCACTGGGGGTATCCAGTTCAGAGTTTACCCGCCAGTAATAATCCGTATTGTTTGTTAAACCCGCTATAGAATAATGAGACAAATTGGTGTTTGATTCATGTAACACTGAAGCAAATGTACTATCGTTGGAAATCTGAACATTAAAGGCACTGTACACCCCTTTACCGGTCCATTGTACTGTTATTGAATCCTGTATAATCAATTTCTGCTGATTCAACGGCGCATACAGAATGGGAATATTGTTGATTGTTCCGTAATCAGGAACTCCAAAAACAATCTCACCGAAACCGCTCACTTCCAGGATGAGCTCATTTTCAATGCTGTCATAGGTAGTAGAGTTCTGGATAAATAAGCCCTGATTGGGAAACTCCCTGAGGTAAACAGTGGTATTTCCTGGATCCTTAATTTCCGGATATTGATCAAGGTCAATTCGAAATTCTGCCGACTGTGCATCGATAGCAAAACCCTCGTAAGTAATTGATACCGGATAAATAGTAATCATATTGTCACTAAATTCAGGTTGAACCGGTCCGTATGGGATACGTGTGATTGTCGATTCATTGTAATCAGCGGCACTCAGAGTGCTATATGTAATTTCAACTCCAGTAGTTATTGAATCATTATTAAAGGAATATGTATTTTTTTCTTTTACTTCAAAATGAGTGAAACTCGGTTTGCTGACTCCCTCCCTCCAGGGAAATTTGTTAACCCGATAAGCCAGGACTCCTTTGGGTAGTGACAATTCAAGAGCTATAGATCCATCCGGATGAACTTCCACTGCATTTCGTTTAACAAATTGGGGATTTGGAACTCCAAATCCGATAAACCATCCCCCATCTGGAAACAGTTCTGCATTGCCGGCAGTAACACAAAATATATTTGAGTCTGGGTATCTCCACTCCGAGACCAATGTGGCCACCTTATTCACTTCATCCAGAGAATATTCAACAGCACGAGAGTAAGGAGGTTTATGGAACTCACCATTGTCAAATAAAGTAATATTTCCGTTTGGGCGTCTGCGAATATTGTGTTGGCGTGCATGATAGTAAGGTGCATTTTCTTCATGTTCTCCTACATATGTAAATTCTCCGCGTGGTCCACCCATTCTCCACATCACCTCACCCGTAGCCCGGCTTATTTTCATGATTTCGCTGTGATTTCTGAAAGAGGCCAGTATATTTCCATCTTCATCAACATCAAAAGCGTTCAAAGTTCCATAGTTAATTCGTGAAGCCGTTAAATCCAGATCACTATCGGTGATTGGAATGTAATCGATATTTCGCCATTCCCATACTACATTTTTTTTCCGGTCCTGCTCCTGGATGATATTAATAACCAGGGATGCATCGGTTTTACCGCCCTCAACAATGGTACTCATATCATAAATGATTGTATGATATGACATCATCATCACATGTCCATTCGGTAACATTTTAAATTCATGAAAATCAGTTATGTACCCATTTTTCATTTTAAAACTATCCACTACCGCAAGGTTGCTGTCGAGGATCATATGTTGCAGCTCCTCTCCCGGAAGCGGGACATTTGATGAAAAATCTCCCAGGGCATATGATAAAAACCCGTTGGGCTGAATCTGGAAATCATAGGGCGCCCCATTCACTCTTACCGAGTCTACAATAACTCCCTCCTTATCCAGAATAAAAATGAAATTCCCGTACAAAGCAGGTACATTGCGATCCCAGGTAGCCATAAAAATATAGCCTTCCGGGGGATTGTTTACAGAGTCAATGGTTATTGGTGGTGCCGGAAGAAGTTCGTTGTTCCAGTGTACTTGCAGGACACCGGGATCCTGGTTACCTAAAAGAGTGCCAATTTCACTAAATACCTCATTATCTATCTGGTCTATTCCTTCCTGAGCCGTTCTAAAACTGAACGAAAATCCCGGGATATCGCTACCCGTCTCCGTTTTTAATCCTTCCAATATACCAACTGTTACATCTTCGTTTCCCTCGAAGGGTATGTATGGATTAAACACGATGGTTTTATCATCTTCGGAAAGAACGAATTCCCCGGCATGAACCCCACTTATTGACCCTTCAACTCTTATCAGGTTTGAGGATAAAGTTCTTTGATCTATCATGTTGGAATGATGTAAGATAATATTCGTTTCATTCGACACCATGACAGAGTTTGGTTTCGGGCTAACAAATTGATATGGGTTATGTTCCTGTGCCGGCAAAATGCCTGATATAATTAGCATACTGATGGATATCAGCGCTTTAAAGGAATTCATATTGGGATTCATAATGATTGATATTATTTTCTTACAAAAAAAGATACAGCTTAATCCAAGGTTGAAATATAAGCAACTATTTCTTTATTGAATTAAGGGGAGCTAATAGTGAATAATCGCTTTTTAAGATTCTTTGTATATCGCAATTGTCTCGCTCTAAGCTTCTATTAGATTTTTATCTTTTCGGCATCTTCTTCGGCATCCTTGTTCAATTCTTGACATAGTTCTTCCATTTCTTAACATGTAAGCGCCTGATTTTATGTAAATTTGATTATCAACAGCTGTAACGAGTTAATGAAACCCGGAAAACCAGGATCTCGCAGAAAAAAGATTATACTCTATTACTTTATCGGTGTGGTGCTTCCAGGCATTATTTTGGGATACATGGCTTTCCGAGGTATCCGTAACGACCAGGCCCTCCAAGAGAAAGAGCGCCTAAAAAAACTCGAAACCAATAGCCAGACTTTTTTTTCCGAAATCGCAACCGATCTAGGAAAGTTCATGGAAGAGAAAACTTCTGATTCGGCTGTTTACAACACGAATATAAGTGATCCTTCAATACTTATTCTGTTCATTAAAGACTCGACAGGTTTAAAAAAGTTAATAACCCATCAGCTGCTCTATCCTCCTGCAGAACTACTTATTAGCGAACCTGATCGTTCAAATCCCTCTTCACACCTTAAAGAAGGTCAGCGGCTTGAGTTTGTCGAACATAAATATTCTGATGCACTCAGTTTCTATCAGGAAAGAATTCTTAAAACAACTGATCCGGAAGAAAAAAAAGCAGCATTGGTAGCCTTAGCCCGGTTATTTAAAAAGATGAACCAACCTGAAAGGGCAAAAACTGTATATGAAGAGATTCAGAAGGATTACAAAGGAACCCTACTGAACGAACAGATACCTCTTTCACTTATGGCAGGTCTGGAAATAATAAAGGTCAACAGGGCTTTGGGAGAAGAGGACAAATTAAGGATCAATTTACAGGAATCCCTCGAGCTGCTGCTTCACCCTGATTGCGAGTACGATGCAAATCAGTTTGAAATGTTCTCGCAATCCTTTAAAGAATTCAGAATTGAATCGAATGATCTTATTGACAGTCTGTTTTTGAAAATAGAAGCTGGAAGGGCCATAACTGAGTACCTGAACTGGATGCTGGGCGAACCGAATCTTATTGCTCCCGGAGGTCGCTATCAATATGGAAGCAGTAAAAATATGACCTACGGTATTCCAGTTAAAGCAAGTGATCTTCAAGCTATCTATTTAACAACTGAAAGTAATAATGCTTTACAAACAGGCATGATAATCGATTTTCCGATTTATATGAAATCAGTAGCGGAAAAGCTTTTCAGGATAATTGATCCAGAGTCCTCAATAAACGCTAAGATTGAGGATATGAATGGTGATCTGGTTCTTTCAAGGGTCATTACGGGGGAAACAGGATATCTTGCATTCCCATTCCCTGAAAAATTTCCCAAATGGAAATTGCTGATGAGTGAAAACAGACCGGGATGGATAACAACACTAATGAAAGCCGGAAGCGGAAGTTATCTTCTTGCATTTATCCTGATCGTATTGCTTATGCTGCTGGGTTTTGTTTTCATTCTATATACCCTCACAGTTGAACTCAGGCTGAATAAACTGAAATCGGAATTCATCTCCAACGTATCGCACGAACTGAAAAGCCCGCTCACTTCTATCCGGATGATGACCGAAATGCTTCATCACAACCGGGTAGAGAATGAAAAGCGTAAAGCAGAGTATTATTCGGCGATGCTCGAGGAAAGCGAACACCTGAGCCATCTGATAGACAATATTCTAGATTTTTCGAGGATAGACGAAGATCGCAAAAAATATGAGTTCATTGATCTCGAACCGGATAAAATCATACGGGAATTTCTTACATCAATACGGGAAATGATCAGGGAAACTGGTTTTACAGTCAACTACAGCTGCCTGCAAGGGGTATCGGACATTCGGGCTGATAGAAATGCTATTCTCCAGGTTTTACATAATCTGGTTGATAACGCGATAAAATTTTCAGGAACATCAAGGAAAATTGATATAGAGCTTGTATCCGGAGAGAATGCAATGGAACTTTCTGTGAAGGATTATGGAATTGGGATTTCCGCAAAAGACCAGGATAGGATATTTGAACGATTCTATCGCAGTCGGGAGTCACAGCGATCGGGTATCAGGGGAAGCGGTATCGGATTGGCTATCGTGAAAAAGATAGTTGAGGACCACGGGGGAAGCCTGATCCTTGATAGTACACTGGGAGAGGGAAGTAAGTTCACTGTCAGGATACCGGTCAGCGGAGCTTAAGTTACCGACATACACCTGAACCATAAAATGACCAATTACTGCCAAATAGCTTAATAGATACTGAGCTTTCTAATTTATAAGTTTACTACAAACAAATGAAAAAAATCCTGATCATCGAAGATGCCAGGAACATCCGGATGGCACTGGAAGATGACCTTACACTTGAAGGTTACAAGGTGGAGACTGCCTCCACTGGAACGGAAGGACTTGAAAAAGCATTGGATCCGGACCTGGATATTATTATCCTCGATCTGATGCTACCGGAACTCGACGGCTTGGAGATATGCAAGGAATTACGGAGGCGTAATATCGGAACTTCGATCATCATGCTGACGGCCAAGAGCCAGGAATTCGATAAGGTGCTGGGCCTTGAACTAGGGGCAGACGATTATATAACAAAGCCATTCAGTACGTTTGAGCTTCATGCCCGCATAAAAGCCCTGCTGCGCCGGTCAGAGATCAGGGATCATCAGATTGCAACAAAAATACTACAGGTTGGCCCGTTTGAACTGGATCCTTCGAAATATGAATTCAAAAAAAATGACAAAACTATTCAGCTCACTACTATCGAGTTCGACCTCCTGAAAATGCTTATGCAGCATGCCGGAGAGGTACTTAAACGCGAAGATATTCTCAACAGCATCTGGGGAAATGATGTTTATGTTACCTCAAGGACCGTAGATACACATATTGCCAATTTGCGCAGGAAGATAGAAGATGATACGGATGAATCTCACTGGATAACAGGTATACGTGGGGTGGGATACAAATTTAATACGCATGGTTCTTCACCTGATCTTCACCGAACTTAACACCATCTTCAGAGGCTTAACACGGGCCCATGGTACTTTTGTTAGAAAAGAATTAATACCATGAAAACAAGAATAACATTGATAATTGCATTAGGATTTCTGACCTGTTCCGTTTCCGCACAGGAAAACAAGGCATCGGTAGCCCTTACAAAAGCAATTTATGAAGAAGAGGTAACGGGCAATCTTGATAAAGCTGTTGAACTCTATCAGGACATTCTTGAGAAATATCCGGATGACCGTCCGGTGGCTGCCAAGGCACTGTATCATATCGGATTGGTCAATGAAAAAATGGGCAAACAAAAGGCCACTGAATATTTCGCTCGCCTGGTTAACACGTATCCCGATCAGGTCGAGATGGTGGCACTGGCAAAGGAAAAACTGGCTTCGCTTGGCACTCCCGGTCCAAAGACGCTAACGGCCAGTAGGCTGAAGAATCCGCCGGCTGATGTCTCCATGTATGGAGCGATCTCCCCGGATGGCCGATATCTCTCCTATTGGGATTGGCGCACTGATAATGTTGCCCTGCGAAACTTACAGACAGGTGAAGATCGTCCGCTGGTAAACGAGGGAACTGGAGGAGATGAAGATGCGGCAATTTCCCAATCGGCGGGGGCATCGGTATGGTCGGCCGACAGCAAAAAGATCGCTTATGTCTGGCAGATACAAGATTCGGTGAGCGAGCGCATTGAATTGAGAATGGTTGGGCTAGAGGGTGGCAAACCCGGAGTGATTGCCCGGCTTGACGGAGCGGGGTCTATGTGGAGTTTATCCTGGTCTTTGGACGGGAGGTACATTGCAGCGATAATTTCCAAAAGGAATGAGCCTGATCAGATCGTGCTTGTTTCCACTATGAATGGTTCAGTCCGTATGCTCTCCAATCTTAAACAACAGATATTTCCTACCTCGATTCGCTTCTCATCTGACAGCCGCAATATCATTTACGACCGACTAATCGATAAGATGAATCCTGAGCGGGATATCTTCGTAATGAATATTGAAACAGGGAAGGAAACACACCTGGTTCAACATCCCGCCGATGATTATCTGCTCGGATGTTCGATAGATGGCCAATGGCTTATTTTTGCCAGTGATAGGACGGGGGATCTCAGTCTGTGGGTTGTTAGCCTCTCCGGTACAGAAATCCAGGGAGAACCGAGACTAATCAAGCCAGGTATTGAGCGCATTCTTCCTGTAGGCTGTACACGCAGTGGCGCCCTTTACTATGGAGTGGTCAGGGTGACCGAGGACGTCTTTGCTGTCGACCTCGATCCCGCAACGGGAAAAGTCACCAGCCCTCCTAGAAAGCTTGTAGAATCATTTGAAGGAGGCAATTTCACACCATCTTTCTCCCCCGATGGGAAGTATCTGGCCTATGTATCCAGACGGGGCAATTCCCCCTATCCTACCAACATGGGTAATGCCCTGTGCATTAGGTCTCTAGATACAGGGAAAGAACAGGTCTTTTACAGGGAGATTTGGCGGTTAGGGCTCAGATATATTGGCGGGCCCGACTGGTCCGCTGATGGCAGATTTATAACCTTCGGTGGTTCAACAGGCATTTCGGGTTTTAATATATACCGTATCGACCTGAAGAGTGGTGAGATCAGTGAGGTTTATCTCTGCAGCCCGGATGAGCGTCTTACGGGAGGGGAATACGGTCCTGATGGGCAGGGTTTCTTTGCACGTGCAAAATTAGATGCCGGCTTCTCACAGATCGTTGCTCATGACCTCCGGTCCGGTGAAGAGAAGGAACTGTATCGTTATCCGCAGGTAGAAAGAGGAATCAGAACTGCTCTATCTCCTGATGCCCGTTGGCTCTGCTTTTCAAATGCAGGTTGGGGTGGGATAAGATCCCTGAATATCATGCCGGCTTCTGGTGGAGAAGCAAAGGAGATATGGAGTTTCGGAGAAACAGATAGGGGAACGCCCGGAATTCATCATGATTGGTCTCCGGATGGACGATATATCCTGTTTTCGGCTCCTGATCTGTCCGATATGAGAATCTGGGATCTGTGGCGGATTCCTTCAGAGGGTGGCGTACCAGAGAAGATTGGACTGCAAAGAAGCTGGGGCATATACAACGTGACGGTTCATCCTGATGGCCGACAAGTCGCCTTTGCAGGCAGAGGCGGAGCCTCCACTGATTCCGAATTATGGGTATTAGAGAATTTCCTGCCGGAATCAAAATAAAGAATCCAGCATAAGAACATACTCATGGGTACAAAGCCAGGTCGTTGTGCCCTTTTTTATTGTTACATGTGGCAAACTGTCAGAGCCTTGTCCAACCTTTGGTCAATACTGCAAAGGGGGTAATGGCAATTAAAATCTGAAGGTTCTCACAAATGTGTCAACGAAAGAAACAACAGTTGGACATTTATCTTCCTGATTATCAGGTGAAGTTGAGGTCGTTAGCGGAGCGTGACCTAATACTCTTTCCAGGCATTCCATTACCATTGCTTCAAGGATGCCCAGTTTGTAGATCTTCAAAGAACCCGTACACGCACCTGGCAAATAAATAAAATCAAACTATCTATACATGGAGCGTGATCAACCTTGTCAAACGGTTACCTGAATTCCATTCGTAAAACCATACAGGAATCCTTATTGTGGCTGATAGGTTAGCTTAAACATTATTCTTATTTTACAGTGCTGGCACTGACATAATATCCAGGGACAAATGCAAACTACCAGGAACACTGGATCGCCTGTCTTCAGGAGATCCCTCGCATGGAACCATGCTCAGAATCTTATAAGATATACGGTAATTATTTTTATAGCGATTACGGTGACCGGATGCTCCGCAGGTAAGGTGACCGGAGAACAGCTGGACACACTTTCTGTGCAATGGGAATTGTTGGGCAATTATTTTTGTGAGGACGATTCGTGCTCTGCAGCTTTTACCTTTTACAATCGGGGAAACAAGGAATTAAACGGGGAAGGATGGAAAATCTATTTTAATCAGTATACGGTTGAACCAGGCACCATGCTTGCTCCTGAGCTTGGGACTGTAGAATATATCAACGGAGATTTCTATTGCTTTTGCCCAAATCCCGGATTCTCCATCGCTCCGGGTGATTCTCTGGTATTTGAATATAGTTACGATGGAATCCTTATTAAGGAGTCTGATGCACCCATCGGACTCTATTTTGTCTTAAATGAAGGCAAGAAGGATGAATGGATTGCTCCTCTTTCCAATTATGTTCTAAAGCCCTTTGTCGATTACGGGAGCATATTTGGTGATACGGCATTCATTCAGACCATCCCCACAGCTGAAAGCAGGTATGAGAAGAATTCTCTGCTTTCTCCTGTGGACCTCTCCGGGACCGGTAGCATCATACCTTCTCCTTTTACCTTCAGTGCCGGGACAGGGGTATTTGAAGTGCTTGAGGAAACGGGAGTGTATTTTGATGAAACCCTTGAAAAAGAAGCTGATTTTCTTGTGGAATCTTTTGAACAAAATTTTGGTATCAGGCTTGAAAAGAAGAGTGGTTCAGGAGCACCTGGATCCATCACATTAATGACGGCGCCTGTATCCATTAACATGGTAAGTCGTGAGGCCTACCGGCTCAGAGTGGGTTCCCGCCAGGGAATTCAGATTGAAGGAAATGATCCGGCAGGCGTTTTTTATGGTATACAGAGCCTGTTTTCTCTGGTTCCGGCAGGTGCATATGGCAGCAAGCAATCCAGGCTCCGCATTCCAGAAGTTACTATTGAAGATTCGCCCAGATTCCCCTACCGTGGTTTTCTTCTGGATGTGGCCAGGAATTTCCAGAGCAAGGAAGCAATTCTTAAATTGATCGATCTACTCGCACTCTACAAGGTCAATATTCTGAACCTTCGCCTCACCGATGATGAAGGCTGGCGACTGGAAATCGAAGGATTGCCCGAGTTGACGCAGATTGGTGCTCGCAGAGGTCATACCCTGGACGACACCGGGTGGCTTGCCCCCGCATTCGGCTCAGGTCCGTTCCCCGGAGCGGAGGGCTCATTCGGTTCAGGCTATTACACCCGGGAAGATTTTATGGAGATCATCAAATATGCCGCAAAGCGGCATATCCGGGTAGTACCCGAGATCTGCTTCCCCAGCCACGCCAGGGCAGCCATCAAATCCATGGAGGCCCGCTACCACCATTACATGGAGCAGGGCGACCAGGAAGCCGCCGAAGAATTCCGGCTTGTGGACCCCGATGACAGGTCGGTCTATATTTCAGCCCAGCGTTATAAGGACAACATTGTATGTGTGGCCCTGGAATCAAGCTATCATTTCTATGAAACGGTTATCAGGGATATCCGGAACATGTACGAGGAGGCAGAATTGAGCCTGACGATCTTTAACACCGGCGGAGACGAGGTGCCCGTCGGGGCCTGGGAAGGGTCTCCCCTTTGCCGGGAGTTCCTAAAGGAACATCCCGAAATTGAGAATCCAAGACATCTGCATGCTTTCTTCGTGGAAAGAACTCTTGAAATGCTTGAAAAGTACGATCTCATGGTTACGGGCTGGGAAGAAGCGGTTCTGAACAAGGATAATGAAGGAAATATCTCGATTAATCAGGAGCTGCTTGGTACGGATATTTTGCCCCTGGTGTGGGATAATACCGGAGATAACCTGGATTTGGGATATCGGATTGCCAACACAGGGTATCCGATTGTCATCTGCAATGTCAGCAATCTCTATTTTGACCTGGCCTATACCACGGATCCCCGCGAACCGGGACTTTACTGGGGTGGGTTCCAGGATGCGATAGATCCTTATGTGCTGGTCCCGTACAATGTATTCTATTCGACCATTTATGATGATTATGGAAGGTTCAGGCCTCAGCCTGAACTTCCTTCCGGCCTGGAGCAACTCGAAGCCCATGCCCGGAAAAACATCCTTGGAATTCAGGCACAGCTTTGGTCGGAAACCTTAAAAGGCAAGCAGATGATGGAATATTACCTGTTGCCAAAACTATTTGCCTACGCAGAAAAAGCCTGGTCAAAGGCTCCGGACTGGGAAACTGAAGGGGATGCCATTAAGCGGACACGGCTGATACATCAGGGGTGGAACGTCCTGGCAAATCGAATCGGGCAGTACGAATTTATCAGGTTGGAAACCCTGTTCGGGGGCAACAATTTCCGCATCCCTGCCCCTGGTGCGATTGTGGAAAATGGAATGATGCATGCAAATACAGCCTTCCCCGGCTTGATCATCCGTTATACCATCGACGGAACGAATCCTGGCCCGGAGTCCCCGATATATCTGGAGCCGCTGGAAGCAGAAGGAAAAATAAAGCTCAGGGCTTTTACCCAAGGGGGGCGGGCGGGCTGGATCACGGAAATAAATTAACCAGAAATATCATGCGGAGGTTAGCAGAACTTGAATATGGAAATATGGGCATGATCCGTGCCGTAAGCATCCTGAAAAATCACGGGGCACAACTTGGAGGCCAATGTGGACCCGGATCCCGAGAAGGCAACTCAGAACCTGGGTCAGGAGGCAGGGAATCGGTGACGGGATCCAGGGAGACATGCTGCTACATGGCGCTCCAGCTTGCTGTGTGTATGCTTTATTTAGCAGGGTTCCTTACCCCCTGCACAGCGCAGCCTGAGGGGAGTGAAGAGGTGAATGAAGGACTGCCCGTAGAAATTCAATACATGGCCTTCCGGCCTGCCAGGTGGGAGGAGAAAGCGCTGACCGAAGCAGTTAATGAGAGAAGGAATAAGGGAGGACTAGTATTTGTCTATTATACCAATACTTCTGATAAACCGGTACGCTTGCGTGAGTGGTTCATGAATGGAAGGGAAGCCGGCCATTTCAGGTTGTCCTATGACATTGCCTGGGACAGGAGGTATACGGAGACGATCCAGCCCGGAGAGACCACTGTAACAGAGATCTGCGGGGTCTCGGAAGATTTCCAGACCGGAAAGTCTGCCAGTTTTGGCATCCTGGGTCGAAACTGGCAACCGGTGGCCAGGCAGACAGGTAGCTTTCAGGAAGAAGAGGTCCGCATTTCCTCCATGGTGATTGATTCCAGCCTGAATAAGATCAGGCTGCATATCCGTAACCTGACCGGCAATCAGATCAGGATCCGGTCTGTTTCGGTGGAAGGCAGGGAGGAGTCCGAGCATTGGCTCAGTTCCGATCGTCTTGAGAGGAACGGGCATGTGATAGCCCATCTGGGCCTATTGAAATCATTAGCACCTGGCGAACTTGTCATCGTAAGGGCTGAACTGGAAGTGGAAGGAGAAATTACTTCCGTCTACAGTCACCGAAATGCCTATGCAGACTATTTTCCCAATGGCACCTGGGGAATCAAAGAGGAACAATTTGACGATGCCCGAAGGCATCATTTGAACACCATGGTCAGGGGAGGGCGATCAACAGATCCCTTTTTCTCTTCCGATTATCTCAGTACCGGACTGAAAGTCTTGCCCCATACGGGTATCTATCCCGATGTGGAGATGATCCGCGATCTGGAGGATCATCCGGCAGTAGCTTGCTGGTATCTGCAGGACGAACCGGACTGGAATAAAACACCCCAGCTGGTAATGGCCTGCAATACCATGACCAGACAGTTGTCTGAAAAGAAACCCACTCTGCTTACCCTTTGCCGCAACGTTAAATTCTTTGAGTATGCTTTTATTCCCGATATTGCCTGCCAGGATCATTATTCTGTAACAGCACCAAGCTCCAGTAAATGGCCCTTCACCTATGGCACCAGGCTGGAAGAGACAGGCTATTATACTGCAGATCTCAAGTACGCATCGGAGCCCAAACCTGTCTGGGTATGGACACAGGGGCTCCACCTCTGGGACGAGCGTCCCAAACTGCCACTCCCCTCACCCGATGAACTGGGGGCACAACTCTTTTTCAACCTGGGCCGGGGTGCTAAGGGCAACCTCTGGTTTACCTTCCGTGATAATGCAGGCCGCATGTATCCGGAAACCAGGAAAGCGCTTCAGGCTTTCAGCCGGCTGGTTCGCTTGCTTGAAAAGGACCTGCTGTTGTCTGACCCCTATCATGGTGACAGAAGCGCTTCTGCATCCATTGACGTGGCTTCCCTGGTTTCCGCCGACAAAATGATCCTTTTTCTTACCAATACCGACTACGAGATCAGGGATACGGCATACCGGTGGCGCGATGCAAGGGATGTGGAAGTCAATTTGGAGATACCGGACTGGTTCGTTCCTGAAGAGGCCTTTGAAGCGGATCCCTGCACCGGAATAAAAACCATTTCCTGGAAACCTGGACAGAAGGAAATCTCACTCGTCATCCCCGAGATACATATGGGGAAAGTTGTTGTTTTTTCCAATCGGAAAGGGACAGCTGAAGCATATGCAAAACACTTCTCCTCCATGCTTCAAAGGGAAAAGGGGACGTCCTACCCGGCTGCCGGTCCGGTTCGCTGGACTTTAAGTTCCGAGCTGATGCCCGAATCCATGAAGTGGTATACCGATCCACCTGATATTTCTGAGATTGCCTATCGGTTGAGTGAACAGGAACCGCTTTCCTGGGAACCAGAAAAAAGCATATCCGGGACCAGGTTTAACATTGATACCACCTCGAAATTCCAGTCGATCCTGGGAATCGGGACCTCTCTGGAGGCCACCTCCCTGCATGCCCTGATAAAGAATAAAAATGAGCAGGAGATCAGGGAGGTGATTAGCGGATTGCTGGATCCGGAACAGGGTATGGGCCTGAATCTGTTCAGGGTGTGCATTGGCACTTCGGATTTTTCGGACGGACGTCCCGTCTCAGATCATCCGCAGGGCTATTACACCTACCGTGACAGCAGGGAAGAGGCCTTTTCCATACAGCCAGATATTGATATGGGGATCGTCCGGGTGCTGAAAATGGTGATTGAGGAGGCTGAAAGGCTGGACCAGGAGATCAAGTTTTTTGCCTCCAGCTGGAGCCCCCCTGCCTGGATGAAGACTTCGGAGAAGCTTATTGGCGGAACCCTGAAAGAGGGATATGAGCAAGAACTGGCCCTTTATTTCAGGCAGTTTATCGAAGCTTATGGGTCGCATGGAATACCCATCCATGCCATAACCATTCAGAATGAACCCAACTTTACTCCTTCCGCCTATCCGGGAATGCGACTCAGCCCGGAGCAAGAGAAAAAAATTGCGCTTGCCATTTATAAGGAATTTCGTGAGAGTGCGGAAAAAAGAAGCCTGAATACCCGTATCTGGATCAATGATCATAATATGAATCACTGGCGAAATGCCAGAAAAGTACTGGACGAACTGCGTGATGAGGGGCAGCTGCATGTGGTGGACGGTGTGGCCTTCCATCACTACAATTCATTGGCTTCACCCGAGAATATGAGTAAACTTCAGGCCCTGTACCCCGGGATGGACATGCAGCTGACCGAACACTCCGAATGGGGGGTGTCGGGAATGTATAATATACAGCAGTATTTCATGAATTGGAGCCAATCCTATATGTACTGGGTGCCCATGACCACCCTGAAGCTGGATGAACACAACCAGGGCCCCTATAACCGCATTCCGGAACTCTCACCTACCCTATTCATTGAAAGGGGGATCAAAGAATCGGACCTTTATGTCACCCCTGAATATTTCCTGCTCTCCCAGTTCTCCAGGTACATCAGACCGGGAGCCATCAGGCTTGCCTGCAATCCGGGCTCGACCGACCGGATCACATCGGTGGTTTTCAGGAATCCGGACCACTCCCTGGTTCAGGTGCTGGTAAACCAGACGGAAGAGACGCAGTCCTTTGAAACAAAGGTTGGGGAGCGATACTTCAGGGCAAGCCTTCCGCCAAAAACGGTAGGAACATTTACATGGAACTAAGCAAAATAGAGAATCCATGAGTACAATTGCAGGCCGGACCAATGTAAGTCAATTAAGATCAGGCACCAACGCAGCCCTGAACTTAGGTAAGGAGCTGGGAAAATTTGTGGTATGCACCATGGAGGTTCCCTGGAAACTTACACACAGGAGACTGGGAGGGAACCCCGAAGCGGTGATCATGGTGGAAACCATGGAAGAAAGCTGGCTCGACACGATGGTCAGTGAACTCCCTTATTTTGATACCGTGGTGGGTGTGGGCGGCGGACAGGCCATTGATGCCGCCAAGTACGTAAGCTGGAAAAAAGGAATCCGCCTGGTAAGCATCCCCACCATCCTGAGTGTGGATGCCTTTGTGACTCCCGCCATTGGAATACGAAGAAACCATGAGGTGGCTTATGTGGGGGAAAGCACCCCCGATCCACTGGTTATCGATTTCGATATCCTGCGTACGGCACCCCCTGAGTTGAACATTGCCGGTACAGGTGATCTATTTTCGGCCCATACAGGGACCTGGGACTGGGAATTCGCGCAAATGAAAGGCAGGTCGGAATATCCATTTTCATCTGCCGATATTGAAGCTGCAAGAAAGATCCTTGTGAAACTTGAGCCTCTTTTATCTGATATCCGAAAGAACAATGACAAAGGTTTAATGGCCATTGTGGAAGGCTATATGACCATCAATACCATTTGCCTTCCGGCAGGGCACTACAGGGTAGAGGAGGGTTCAGAACATTACCTGTTCTACGAACTTGAAGAGCGGCTTCAACGGCCTTTTGTGCATGGATATATTGTAGGACTTGGCATTTATTTGATGAGCCAGTTGCAAAACAACCGCTTCGAATGGATCCGGGAGCTAATGGACCGGGTTGGACTGGAATATCATCCAAAAGCTATGGGGATCAAAAAAGAGGAGCTCACTTTATCGCTGTTAAACCTGAAGAATTATGTCCATGAGAAATCAGGTCTCTGGTATACGGTAATTAACGATTCTGAGATTACCAGGGAATGGGCTTTGGAGGCCATGACCGGACTAGAATTTTAAGGGGATTTGAACAGGAGAAGGGGACAAATCGATACGCATGAACAGGAAACAAAGCACAGAACTGGGCAACCGGGAAACGGACCGTGATTCCAGGGAACTGAAGAAATTCGGTTATAAGCAGGAACTGCACCGGACCATGGGCGGATTTTCCAGTTACGCTATCTCTTTTTCTTTGATATCGGTTCTGACCGGGATATTTGCCAACTTCAACTTTGGCTTCCAGCAGGTGGGTGGAGCCATTGCCTGGTCATGGCTGCTGGTTGGGGGTGGCCAGTTCCTGGTGGCCCTGGTCATGGCTGATCTGTCAACACGGTTCCCCATTTCGGGATACGGGTATCAGTGGACCGCCAGGCTGGTTAATCCCCACTTCGGATTTTTTGTGGGATGGCTGTTGCTCATGCAGTTTATTACGGGTTTCCCCGGCACCAGCCAGGCCATCGGGATCACCCTGATGGGAATGCTGGGCGGGGATACGAACGGCTGGCCTGTTACACTGATTACCCTGGGAGTCATTTCTCTGGTTACCCTGGTACACCTGTTCGGGATACGTTTTGTATCGCTGGTCAACAATCTGGGTGTTTACGCAGAACTTGCCGGAGTAGCGATCCTGATCATTGTTTTAGCCGTCATATGGATCATCTCGGGTGCGGTAAATACGGATAAATTATTTCAGGCAACAAACGCGCTGTCGAAAAGTGCTCCCGGATTTTCGGCCTTTGCGCTTTCACTGCTGCTGGGCTCCTGGTGCCTGACCGGATTTGAAGCAGCTGCTGATCTGGCCGAAGAGACCCGGTCACCCAGGAAAACGGTACCAAGGGCCGTAATTTCTTCTCAGGCCAGTGCAGCACTGGCCGGTTTCTTGATCCTGGTGATGCTGATACTTTCAGTGGATGATATCTCAAAAGCCCAGGATCAATCCAATTCACTGATCTACATCCTGGAGAATGCAATTGGCCAGCGGGGCACTGCAATGACCGGTATTGTTGTAATTCTTTCCATCTATGCCTGTGCTGTGGCTTCCATGGCAACAGCTACCCGATTACTCTTTTCCTTGTCGAGGGACCGGGTCCTGCCCTTTTCCCGGTTCCTTTCCCGTGTAAACAAAAGGCGTCAGACTCCCCAGGTCGCTACACTTGTGGTATGGTTGCTAAGTTGTGTGGCCATTCTAACCTTCCGGAGGATTGAAATCATTACCAGCGTGGGCACTGTTGCTGCCTACCTCGGGTATTCGGGAATTATGATGGGAACCCTGATCACCACCAAGGAATCGGAGAAGGTTGAAGGATTTAACCTGGGAAAGATGAAGACCCCTGTCCGGGGAGCTGCCCTGGTCTGGACCCTGTTGATCGCAGCTGCGCTTGCCTTTCCTGAAACAGAAGTGCCGGGCATGAACCTCAAACATCTTCCGGCCCTGTCGGCCCTGGTGGCCATTTTGGCCGGAACAGGACTCTATTTCGGTCTGGTCAGAAAGAAGATCAAACGGGGAATTGCGGGTCCTCCAAAGGAAGGGGATATCGAACCGGCCCAGAAGAAATAAATATTGAATTGAATAAAATATAGGTAAACTTAAAATTCTAGCTATGCAGGATATGTTAGTCAGGCTCTATGACCTGCCGGAGCACGAAGGGATCATAAGGTCCTTACAGAAAGACGGGATCACAATCCGAAGGGCCCTGGCGGCAGAGAAGTCCATCGTGATCGATTGGGTCACTCAGCATTTTGGAACAGGATGGGCCAGTGAAACCGGGGTGAGCTTCTCCTATCAACCGGTGGCCTGTTTCATTGCCACACAAAATGAATCTATTGTCGGATTTGGTTGCTACGATTCGGCCTACCGGAATTTTTTCGGGCCCACGGGAGTGGAGGAGACCCTTCGGGGCAAAGGCATCGGGAAAGCGCTGCTTCTGGAATGCCTCCTGGCCATGAAAGCACAGGGTTATGCCTATGGTATTATCGGTGGAGTGGGGCCGGCCGAGTTTTATGAAAAGGCGGTAGGCGCAGTTCTCATAGAAGGATCCAGTCCGGGGATCTATGATGGGATCATGAGTGAAATCCCCGTGGAGTAAATCCGTTGTTCTTTGCCTGTACCGGGCCAAAAGCGTCCACAATACCGGGGCAGGATCAAACGTACTTCTTCATGTTAATCTTCCTATCTTTAATATTGCGAAAATCGCCAGAAAAATCTAATTTATCGGGATCAGGTTGTTAGGAAGAAGGTCAGGTGCTTAGTGTTTTTGAATAAAATATATAATGGAAAAAAATCGAATAAAACATTGTTCCGATGAATTATTGTGCGGTATGGATGGTGGAGGGACCACTACGAAAGTGGTGGTGTGTAATCTGGAAGGCCAAATGCTTCACTCGTTTCAAACCGGAACGATAAATCATTATGGCGCAGGTATCCCAAAAGTGAGAGAAAATTTTGCTGACATAGCAGCCAAACTCATGGCAAGATTTGATTGTTTACCCGGGACCATCTTCACTGGCAATTCAGCGTTGGATGGACTTGCCGAAGATACACTGGTTCAAGATGTTACCAACAGTGTATTCAAGCCTTCGAAAGTTGTTTTTCATTCCGATGTATATATTGCTCTTCTTAGTTTTACGTTGGGGAATCCGGGAGCCGTTCTAATCTCGGGTACAGGCTCGATGGCTTGCGGAATTGATGCAGGGGGAGTTTATCATACTGCTGGAGGCTGGGGTCAGGTACTGGGCGACGAAGGCAGCGCTTACCATATGGCACTAAAAGGGATTAAAGCCGCCCTGCGCGGTTATGATGGCCTTTCGGAACCCACTCAGCTCAGTGCCAGTGTGATGAAGTTTTTCGACCTGAAAAAAATGTCTGATATCATCGATAAAATATACAATCCACCTTTTGAGAAAAGTGTTATTGCGGCTTTTGCCACTGAATTGGAAACTACTGCAGACGAAGGAGATAGAGTTGCTCTTGAAATAATTGAAAGCGAGGCAAAATGGCTGTATAAACTTGCCATTGCCATTACTCGCAAATGCAACACCCAGAACCTGGGATATTATGGCAGCGTGCTCAACCAAAACTACAGGATTCGTTCTAAACTTTCTGCTTTGCTTAAGGAACAATTCATTAGTTTACAGACACCGCGATTCAAGCCTGAAATTGGCGCACTGATTGGCGCTTTTCGCGAATCGGGCAATAAGGTTACAGATTCAGTGATAACTAATTTTATGAAATACAACTAAGCATAAGTCAAATGAGAAAAACACATCAGTATATTTCAAATATCCAAAACCTGATTAACCAAGTGCTCGAAACCCAATTGGATAACATCGATGAGGCTGGTGCGATAGTGGCCAGAACCGTAATGAGCGATGGCTTTGTTTATGCTTTCGGAACGGGCCATTCGCATATGATGGCCGAAGAACTGTTTTACAGGGCCGGAGGGCTGGCAAGGGTTTACCCCATTCTTGAAGATGCATTGATGTTACACAACGGCGCAATTAAAAGCACAGAAATGGAGCGGCTTAAGGGTTATGCCGAACTTATTCTCGAAAGATATGAGTGCACTGAAAAGGATTGCCTGATTATTGCTTCGAACTCCGGCCGGAACACGGTTAACATCGATATGGTTAAAGCTGCCCATAAGCGGGGCATGAAGGTTATCGGACTTACCAATCTGATACATTCCAAGGCCCAGAAATCTCGTCATGTTTCGGGACGGAAGCTTTACCAGATTGGTGATGTTGTGCTCGACAACCAGGGTTGCCTGGGAGACGCTTCGGTTTATATTCCCGAAATCGACCGTAACATTGCAGCCACTTCAACTTCAATCGGGGCCTTGCTCTTGCACGCAGTGGTTATTTCTGCCGTTGAAATAATGATTGATGAAGGCCACCTACCCGAAGTCTTCTCATCGAGCAACCTAGATGAGGGTGATGAAATTAACGATAAAATCCTGTCCAAATACAGGTCGCTTGTAAAGCCTCTGTAACCGGGGATGAGTTGATTATATAGGGACATTCGTAAAATAGACAACATTTTCAATAATCCGGTTGGGTAGTTTTTTCTGTGCAAGGCGCTTTGCGATCCTGACTGCATTGGCCGTGTGAACGCCAAAAAAGATCCAGAGGATTTCATTTTTCTCGATCCTTGCTTTGATTTTGTCCAAGCCGTAATGTTGCTTTTCAGTGCCAAAGCTGCCTTCCATACGTGTAGCCCTTTCCTTGCGTAACTCGGCAGCCAGGATCTGTCGCTGGTTCTCGTACTTACCTGCCCGGCCCTTGCGCTTGAAGTTGGTAGCGATCTTGTGTTCTGTACACCACTTCCGGTTGGCGTTGGCGGCTTAGATGTCATCGGCCGAGATGTGTGTAATCTTGCCGAACAACGACCGGCTATACCAGATCGAGTCGATCAGCCTGGGACCTTCATTGAAGGCATCGAAGCTGAGGTGCTCAATGAAGTTGATCCCATCCACCTGGATCATGTTCACCTTGGCCCCGAACTCCACCTTCTTAACCTCTTTCCCACGAACAATGGGTCTGACATAGCTTTTGGCAATAGAGACG
>Ga0209536_100001259_pt1 | contig 41901 bp, 34 predicted proteins | sample DeeMarSeWOR28_12_FD_187461 | JGI IMG/M metagenome (GOLD analysis project Ga0209536, IMG submission 187461) | Marine sediment microbial communities from White Oak River estuary, North Carolina - WOR-2-8_12 (SPAdes) (version 2) | ecosystem: Environmental > Aquatic > Marine > Intertidal zone >...
AGGGTATCTTGAGGCACTTGGTATCAAGAGAACCGCTGAAGTCAAGAGAGACGCCGCCATCGGACAGGCGGAAGCAGACAGAGATGCCATGCAGAAGTCCGAAACCGCCCGACGGGAAGGAGAAGTTGTCCGTGCCGAGCAGGAGAAGCAGATTGCCGAGGCAGAGAAAAACAGAGATGTAGCCAAGCAGGAGTATCGTGGTGAAACTCTAGCCGCAAATAAGAAAGCTGAGCAACAGGGCCCTCTGGCTGAAGCGAAAGCACGGCAGGAAGTTGTGATCCAGGAACAGAAAGTCCTGGAGGAGCAGCAAAGAGCAAGAGCGAAAGTCGAGTCAGCAAAAGCACAAGCTGAACAGCAGAAGTACCGAGCCGAAGTTGTTGTTCCAGCCGATGCTCAGAAGCAGGCGGCCATTCTCAAGGCAGATGGTGAAGCTGAAGCTATCTTGAGGGTCGCCGAGGCAAGAGCCAAGGGTACTCAAATGCAGCTCGAAGCCGAAGCCAAAGGCTTGAGAGAGAAAGCGGATGCCTGGAATGCTTATGGAAAGGCTGCACAACTTAATCTTACCCTCGAAGCAATCAAAGCTGTTGCCGAACATGGGGCTAAATCTATTGGCCAGGTCAAGTTTGATAAGGTCATCGCACTCGACAGTGGAAGCAGCAACGGTGACAATGCCGTCAATAGGCTGATGACTGCTGCCCCAGGAGCACTTGTCAAGTTCCTGGAACAGATGAAGGCGGCCACCGGGATAGACATTGAAAAAAGGTTACAGGAAATTGCAGAAATGCCCGACGATGAAATTGTGACTACAACATCAGAGCCCGTTGCTTCCCCTGCTATGTCGGAAAAAGCTAAAGGATCTTCTAAAGAAGAGGATTGAGACCATAGAAAAGAAAAACAGTAAAAAGCCCCTGTTGTTTTGCGGAGCGAGAAGGCAACGAAGAGCAGGGGCTTAATTTCTGCAGGCTACCGCAAGACGGTCCGTTATTCGATAACGTTTTATAGCCTCCATACTTTCAACCATAGAATCCAAACTAATCACCAGCAGATGGGCGCACAATAATATCATTTTCTGCAATACAAAGAAAAAGACAAGTAGGATATTCCTGAATATAACCTTCGAGAAACCTTTATTTGCACAGGTATAAGGATATAGCAGTAGTTCATATACATGAATCAATTTTTTCGAATATCGTACGCAAAGAGCTGCTCGGAATGTCGCATATATAACCGGCCGTCGTAAACTACCGGATGTGCCCAATAGAGCCCTTTACCGCCGGTGGGTATACGGAACGAGCTAATCTCATCCCACTTACTGTTCGTAGCGGCGATTAGCGACATTGTGCCTTTTTCGTCAAGGCAATAAAGTCGGCCGTCAGCGTAAGTCAGCGAACCTTTGCCGGGATTTTGCCATAGTTTATTGCCGGTCTTAAAATCCAGACAGAACCAGCCGCGTGATTCATGGCCGGCGCCGTACAGGTTGCCGTCTAATAAAATCACGCCGCCGTGATGGTTGTCTAACAGCTCGCTTTTCCACACCTGCTCGACGGAAAACGTGCCGTCGTCTTTTCGCTTCGGCCGCAGCAGGATGCACCCCCCGCCATAACCGGTCGATGCAAATATCAGACCATTACTGACGATTACATCCGTACAACTATTCTCGCGTTTATTTGCGAACTCGAATTGCCAGAGCAACTCCCCTTTTTCCGGCTCGAAGCTCAGCACACGTTTTTGACTGAGCGTAATAATCTGCTCGACACTGTTTACATTCGCCATTACAGCCGAGCAGTTACCGGGCGGATCTTTTATATCGGTGTTGGCCCACAGCGTACGTCCAGTCTCCTTATCAAAAGCTGCGACATAGCCCTTCTTGCCTCCGGGGCAGCAGAAAAGCTTCTCGCCGTCAATCAGCACCGATTCGCTGTAGCCATATTCCGGCCGCTCGGCTTCGAAGACCTTTAGCAACTCCAAATGCCATTGTTCCTGACCCGTCTTGATGTCGAACGCAGCCAACCGGCCTAACTCGGAGAGGTGATAGACCATCTCGCCATCTATTGTCGGTGTTCCGCGAGAACCGGCGTACGGTACAGCCCAGGTCTGTCGTGCAGAAGCCTCCCAGGATTGGCCGTTAAGAGATTGCCACAATTTTTTGCCCTCAAGGTCGAGTGCCGTCACGTAGGTCTGCTTTTTAATCATGCCGGCTGTAAAGATACGCCCCCCTGCTATCGCAACGGTGCTGTAGCCATGCCCGATATCAGAATTACTCCACAACAGCTTCGGCCCCTCTTCCGGCCAGACTTTAAGAAGCCCCGTATCAGCAGAAAGATTATCGCGTCGAGGGCCATGAAAACACGGCCAGCTTGCCTTCTCGCCGACAAGAGCAACGACAGGTAAATTAAGAATAAAAACAAGCAAAAATCTCAGATAAAACATAAACCGTTCCTTTATAACCCCATATTCCGAATACCAAACGCTGGGATAATACAAAATTCGTATCTAAATTACAACTTTTCTTTCGTATGTCATATGCCGTACCTACGTGCAATCGAGCAGTATCCGTTTTACCATTGAAGCGATATAGCAGGATGCTTATAATTAGCTGCTGTGAAATCTAAGCAAAACAAGGTCAACAAAACTACGGGCAAATACGCTCAAACAGATCCTGTCCAGGCAGCCGCCGACTACGAGATAGATGTTTCGGCTCTGATTGAAAACACCGGCAGAAGCTGTACGGAACGTATTAATAGGCATCAAATCGCACTTAACATGGTGGAAAGATTCCGGAAAGCGAGAGAACTGTGAACAGCGATTTTTCAAACCTGCATGAACGGCTGGTCAAGGCCGACGTATATATCCAAAACTTCAAGATCTAAATTCAGTTGAGAGGATACTCTATGAATAGAAGAACATCGATTTTCTTAGCACTGACACTTGTATTAATTTACATAACAGCCATATACGCAGCGAATCCCACGCTCCAAGTCATAAAACTCGATATCCCTCCTCTCGACGTGGAAGACTCTGCTGGCGGAATCATCGCCGCAGACGTCAACAACGATAAGAAACCGGACTACCTTGTCACCGTCCGGGGTCACCTCGCAGTGTACGACAATTCCGGCAAAAAACTCTGGATAAAGAAAACAGATATCGCCGTTGGAGGTCAGAGCGAAAGCCAGGGCCTGCCCGGCCACCACGGCCCCGGGACTGCTGCCGCGGACATCGATAACGACAGCAAAACTGAAGTTGTCTACCTCACGAGAGACTCCGTACTGCACATAGTAGATGGTGCTACTGGTAAACAGGAATCCAGCGCCAAACCTCCTGTGCCCGATGACGCTTCCCGATGGGAAATCGCAATGATAGCGGACTTCCGAGGCACAGGCAAAGACAACGATATCCTCCTGCAGGCCACGAACAAATCCGGCTATCGCACAGGAAAATACCTCGTCGCTTACGAGATCGATACTCTCCTCAAGGGTGGTGAACCGCTCTGGATGACAGACAGATTCGTCTCCTGTGCGCACAACGGTGCACGTCTGGCAGACCTTGACGGCGATGGTAAAGATGAAGTTCTTGGTGTAACAATATTCTCTCCGGACGGCAAGCTAATCATCCGTGCAATCGAAGACCGCTACCACGCCGACAGCGTATTCGTGGCGGACGTCCGACCCGAGCTGCCCGGCCTCGAAATGGTCATGCTCGAAGAAGGTGCGAACCAGGTACAGCTAATAGCCCTAACAGGCCCGGTCTGGAGGAATCACTTCAAAAAACAGGAACCGCAGAACGCCGCCGTCGGTAAATTCAAAGAGGATTCCGACGAAATCTTCATCTGGTGCCGGTCTCGATACACTGAGCATCAGAAGCCATTTGTCTTTGACTCCAAGGGAAACAAAGTCTTCGACTATGAAATGGACAACGTCGCCCCCGAAGGCTGGACTGAAAGCGGTGTCGAAGTAATACATACCATCGACTGGACCGGCCGAAAGCAGCAACTTGCCTGTGCAAAAGAACGTCACACTTCCGGCAAAGTCTGCCTTTTCGAACCGTTAACGGGTAGATTCGTCCTCACGTTGCCGGAGAAAGCTGACCGCCTATATGTAGCAGACACCACCGGTGACTGGCGCGAAGAAATTGTAGTCCTTAACGGATCCGAACTTCACATTTACTCGAGCGAAGCTCCCAATCCGCGACCTGACCACCGGCGTCTTTGGACACATCGCAACTATCACCGCCTAAAACAATGCCACAACTACTACAGCCCATGAGCAATTTCAATTTTATGAGTAGGCAAATAAACGTAGAAGTATATTAGAAAAATGATTTCGAGTCCTTATAACTAGCTTTGTCTTTCACACACGGACAGGGTGACTATTCTAAAAAGTCTGTATACGAATATGTAGACTAACCGGCTGATTTGAAAATATAGTGTTTTTCTATTCGGGCTTTTTTGTGTAGGAAATCATTGAAAGTACCGCTCCCTGCGGATCCTGAAATACGCAGAAACGAGCATCGGGAGAATCACTTGGAGGGACTAAAAGCTTACCGCCAAGCTCCTTAACTTTTGACGCTACAGCATCGACGTCATCAACGGTGACATATGCTCCCCAGTGGGGTGGAGTACCGGTGGGAACTACAGGTGGCATTTTCATCATACCACCAACAGGCCGGTCATCTGCTTTCAGGATAGTATAACTGCCGGTACATTCTCCCATGGGATGATCTTCCATGGTCCAGCCTAAAAGCTCTGTGTAAAATTTCTTCGCACCGTCAACATCGTAAGTCAGCAGCTCGCACCAACTGAAATCGCCATGTGTTTCAAATCTGTCCGCCATAAAATACACCCCTTTCAATCTAAATCGTTCAGCTGCCATCCCTGTACATACAAATCATAGCTAAAAGCACAGGATACAGGAACAACAACAGCAAAAGTTATCAACATCTTGCACATCATCACCTTATTCGTCATAGTTGACTGTCCAGGAACACACGATATACAAGCATTAATCAAAAATAACCAGGCTCCACAAGTTCAGTTCGGGAAGCGTGATTTCTATCGTGCTATTTTTTTTACTGACGGGAATCTTATGCTCCGGAACATCATAGGACACAAGCGCTGCCTCCTTCAGAGTATCCACGATTATAGGTTTTTCGAAGCTGATTGTAACCTGCTCCAAAAGATTGAAGTGTTTGCTGTCCTTATCGTAATTGCGATTCAAAACGTGCAGAAGAATTTGCATGGAGTCGGCATTATGTCTTGCTGTGCAGAGCACGTTTTCCGGAGTGTTCAGTTGCTTTAGCTTGACTGCCTCGAAACCATCGAACCAATGCGACCGGGCGCGGATGAATCTATACATTGGTGCATAGGCCATGATGGGAGCAGCGTACCAGTGTGTGCCCAACTCCTTGCTGAAGCACCACTGCCTTTTCGGATGGGGAACCATGAAACGTTGGCCGTGAGCATAAGCCAATGCAATCCAGAAGCGGACCAGCTCTTCACAGTTCTGTTGCTTAACGAAAGCCCAGTCCTGTCCGGATGCGGTGGCGGCAAGAGGCTTACCGAGTTTTGTAGCCAGTCTGTATGCCTCAACTGCATGGTCGATTTTTTCAACACCGTCCGGTGCGTTTTGACCAACCTCGCAGATTACATGAGTCAGGTTTTTGATAACGTATTCGTGCGCCCTGTTGGGTATACAGGCGTTGGCGCTAAGTAACACAGGATGGCCGGCGACTTCCGCCGCGAGCAAACCGAGCTGGCGTGTGTGCTCGGCTGCCGCCGCAGCTTGAAAGACAAGGAACAAATCCATTAGAGGTATTTCGTGCTGGACTTTCTTGTACTCGGCGCGAGTCCCGGCGTATTTACGTATGAGTTCGCGATAGTCAAAGGTTTCAATATTCGATACAGATGCCTTTTTAAGTTGTTCCTTGTCGGCATGCTCTTTCAGATATTCTCTAAAGGCCTTCATGCACCAATCGCAGAAACCTCCGCCCTGCCACCACGCAGCACCGGCGGTTCCAAGGTGGTCGTCGACATGCAGGCCATCGGCCTTGCCGGCCATCGCTTCGCGCACCCGCTGACGGCACAATGAGCGAAATTCAGGATGATTTGTGCAGCCAAAATAAGTCTTTGTACCCTGGTACGTATGGTCGAAAAGCCAGGGGACTTCTACCGGCTTGCCTTCAATATCCACGGCACAAGCTTCGCTCAGGGCGGCTTTCTTGTGGATGTTTTCGGCTCCGGCTGTCAGGCACCACATCGAACCTGTGCAGCGTACGCCTATATCATGATGTCTCTTGACCTGCTCAGCGGTATTCGCTCCACCCCATGCGACAAAGGAGGCATTATACGCTTGATAAGCATCGTCGTCCGCGGCGTACATAAAGACTACTTCAGAATGACGAAGCACCGGTTCGACCGGATGTCTTGTCTGTGCCACAGTAACTGAACACAATAAAAAAACCGTTGCAATCGGGTTCAATAAGAGCCTCATATAAATAAAACGATTTGACCTGTTTTTGTTGGGTTTATTCATAGGCGGGATTTTCCATATACACTACTAAAAATATTTTTCCACTTCTGTAAGAATGAGTTTTTTTGCGTTTTCGAGCGGACCGGGCAGGAAAGTTCCTGCGGCCATTGTGTGGCCGCCACCCCCGAATTGGGAGGCGATTTTGCTGACGTCCAGGTCCCCCCTGCTTCGCAGCGAGCATCGTATTCGGCCGTCTTTAAGCTCGATGAACAACGCTGAGGCCTCAACCGAATCGATTCGGTGACATTCGTTGATGAGATTCTCTGTATCACTATGTGAGGCGCCGGTCAGCTCGAAATCCTGCTGTGTTATCTGCATTACAGCATATCGGCCATCCAGAAACAATTCGAGTTTGTTGAGCATCCCGGCCATCAGCTTAAAACGTGGATATGAGAAGTTCAGATACAGATGGTCGTAGATTTGTGTCGGTTTTATGCCGGCGTCGATCAGCTCGGCGCAGGCACGATAGACCCTGCTGTCGGTATTGCTGAACTGGAACCAGCCGGTATCGGTCGCCAGTGCGACGAACAGTGATTCGGCTGTTTTTTCGGTTATTGGCCAGTCTGCGTATTTAAATAAATCAAGCACAATTAGTGCTGTCGCAGCGGCATCGGAATCAACCAGCTCCACGTCACCAAGGCCGTCGGATGTTTCGTGATGATCGATAACCAGAAGCGGGGCATTGTTTTGCTTGAGGTAATCGTTGAATTTTACCAATTGGCTGTGGCTATTCGTATCGACGATTAGGATCAAGTCGAATTGACCGAGTTGTCCTGCAGTCAGCTCATTAAGCTGGACATCTTCGTCGAGAATAGCGGGCTTTTCAGCGAACAAAAACTCATACCACTGGGGCACTGCCGAAAACAGCAGCGGTGTAATATTTTTGCTGAGAGCTCCAATCGCATCACACATTGCCGCTATGCACCCGCACGCATCCCCATCCGGTTTGGTATGAGAGATGATTAAAATATTGCTTGATTTATTGATTAATTCTACAGCTTTTTGAAAATCGTCATTCTTTATCATAATACTTATTTTTAATGCGTTCCAGGATATATTGTTTTGTAATAAATCACTTTGCCGGCTTGCCGTTAATCATTACGTTATCCATAGTTAGGTTTTTCACTCCGACGAGGATGTTGGATTTCTCGACGTTATTAAAATTGCAATTCTTCAGGTATAAGCCGGTTATCGGCGAGCGTTCGTAACCACTGATTGACAAGGCATATTTGCTTTTGTCACTGGTGACGTTTTCCATGTTGACGTTGCGAACGGTCGGTGTGAAATCTCCGGCGTCGCCTTCGCCGTACTGGAAGTTGACCTTGAGCACCGCCTCGGCGACCTGGCCGATTTTAACGTTTCTCATGTAAATGTTTTCGATTATCCCGCCGCGTACCGAGTTGGTTTTGATTCGCAGGGCACGGTCAAGGTTCGGGCTGTCCATTGTGCAGTTCTCGGCGAAGACATTTCTTGTGCCGCCGGAAGTTTCGCTGCCTATTACCACGCCACCGTGTCCGTCTTTCATCTGGCAGTTTCGAATGACGATGTTCTCGCTCGGTACGTTTACCCGCCTGCCATCGTTGTTTCTGCCGGCCTTGATGGCGATGCAGTCATCGCCGGTATCGAAGTAGCAGCCTTCGATAAGAACATCTTTGCTAGATTCGGGATTGCAGCCGTCGTTGTTGGGGCCGTGGCCTATTACTCTGACGTTACTGACGGTGACATTTGTCGAGAGCACAGGATGAATGTGCCACATGGGCGAGTTCTTGATTGTCACACCCTCGATAAGGATGTTTTTACATTTATATGGCTGTATCATGTTGGGACGCAGTTGTTTGCCAATCCCGAAGATTCTTTGGTCAACCGGCTCACCCTTTTCTCCCTGATTCCGCAGGGCATTAACATCATTACCCTGTGTTTTCTTCCATTGCCACCAATTTTCATCATTTGCCTGTCCATTGAGAATTCCCTTACCTGTGATGGCAATATTTTCCTGCTCGTAGGCATAAACTAAGGGCGAATAGTTCATACACTCGGTGCCCTCAAACCGGCTGTAGACGGCCGGCATATACTTATTGGGATCTACAAAGAATTTGATAATGGCGCCATCTGAAACGTGCAGATTAACGTTACTTTTCAGATGTATCGGCCCGGTTATAAATGAGCCCGGTGGAACAACGACACGACCGCCACCGGCCTGATGAGCTGCTGAGATTGCTCTTTTAAAGGCGTCGGTGCAATCAGTTTTATTATCCGCCACCGCACCGTAATCGGTAATGGTGAAATACCGATTCGGAAACTGCGGTGCTTTGATGCGGCTTAGAATCTCACTAACCTGCTCCCATCCGGCACTTGCCTGACCAGTCGGTATGACCAACAGAAAAAGGCAGAGTAAAGCTGATAGGATTCTGCTTGTATTGAATGTTTTACTTTTTTGTCTGTTCGAATTTTTATTTTTCATTGCGACCTCCAAAAGATTATGATCCGGCCCAAAACCAGGTTACATTTAGAAGTGAATTTACCAGAAACAGCACTGCCATGCAAATGACAAACCGGTCTTTGTAAGTTCTGTGTTTTTTATATCTCCAGGCAAAGATAGCAGCGAGAATGCCGCCCTGTATCAGCAAGAGAAAATCGTAATACGGCATGTTACTCAAGACCGTTGCGCTCCTGTGACCTACCAGCCATTCGAGCGGCTCGACCGTCGCCTCAAACACCAAGCGGACTGTGAATCCTCCCGCGTTAAAAGGCCAGCCGACCAGTGGAGTCATCAGGCGAGTCCATATTGATGAGACTGAAATGTGAGGCCATCCCACGAGACTCTGCCAGATGCCAGCCGGCAAAGAAAACAAAACCTGCCAAAACCAACCTAAAACAAAACAATTCCGGAAGCCGGTTTTTTTACGGAATACCAGCAATATACCACCAGCGATTAGAATTGCCATGGCTGAACCGGTATGTAGAATAAAAATTGCCATTTTATTTATACTCCTTATTTGCGTTTTGCAGCGATTTTACCAGAAACAATATGGCCAGACAAACGACAAACCGGCCTTTTGAGGTTCTTTGTCTTTTTTGAGGGTGAAAATATTATCGAAAAAAATATTTTGAATGAGTAGAATATATCAACGACTAAGAAGTATAAATTTCAGGAATTTATTGCCAAGCTTTTTAGGAGCCAAATCAACGAATTCCAAAGTGTGATCCAATAAGATTTTTTTAATTGCTGTAATTTTGATTGTCTTACTGACGTTAGTGGAAAATGTCCATAATACGAAGAGAACAACCGCAGGATATCCCTGAAGTTCGCCAGGTTAATATACGAGCCTTTGGGCAGGAACAAGAGGCTTTGGTAATTGACCAGCTGCGGAAGAACTGCAATAGCATACTTTCTTTAGTGGCATTGAACGATGGTAAGGTTGTGGGACATATTCTGTTCAGTCCGGCAGTAATCGAGGGCCGGCACGGAAGACTTGTGGGGACTGGCCTGGCGCCGCTGGCTGTGGTGCCCGAATATCAGAGAAAAGGTATCGGCTCAGAACTCATACAGACGGGTATAGCACGGATCAGGGAAGGCGGATGTCCCTACATCATTGTGATCGGCCATCCGGATTATTATACCCGATTTGGCTTTGATCAGGCCGGCCGGTTCGGAATCTGCTGTGAGTGGGGTGTGCCGAAAGAGGCATTTATGATTCTGGTGCTGGACAGGAGAGCTATGAATGGTATAACTGGTGTGGCCAGATATCGCCAGGAATGGGCCGAGGCAATGAAGCTTTGATTTATATTTATATAATCAGGAGTCGGTCATGTATGAATTGCTTATCAGAATCGAGACGGTCTGTATGGAAGCCCCGTTGCCAACTTTACTCGGCGTTGGGGCTGTAGCGACAATTGCCGGTTTGCTGCTCTGGCTGGCGGGCACATATTTCAGCTCAGTAATCATCGGAATTCTCGGAGCAGCAGTCGGGTCTTTTTGTGGCTTGCTGATTTCTCAATGGTTTGATGTAAGCTCGCTTTTGAGCATGGGTATAGGGGCTGTTGTCTTCTGTGTTGCAGCAGTTCTTCTTAGAAATATTATAATCATTGTGCTCGCTATAATTATTTTCGCCTTGGCGGCGGGAACCACCTATTCAAGCATAATTTTGGGAAGACCTGTCCAGCAACAACAAGCAGAGCTTGAGCCTGTGGCTGTTAGCTCGTTCAGCGAGATGGATTCAACCATGCGATTATCCTATGTCAATGAGATTTCAGCGGAGCAGGATGGTTTCTTTGATAGGCTTAAAGCATTGCTTAAGGATACGATGAGTACCATGAGTCCATTCAAATGGAAGCTTCTACTGTCCACATTTGTCGGAGGCCTCGGCGGCTTGCTTCTGGTCTGGCTTATCAAGAAATTTGTAATTGCTCTGTGCTGCAGCATTGTGGGGGCTTTGCTGGTTCTTGTGGGACTCGAGAGTCTGCTCATGGCGACCGGCTTTCAGATGTGCGTTGCATTCGGAGGGCATAGACTAGCACTTACGGTGACATATTTTTCCATGGTAGTAATCGGTGCCTTAGTGCAACTGTTAATAGCCAGGTCTCAAAAGCCAAAAGAGGCTGAGGCCGAGAGCAAGAATAAGAAGAAGAAGTAAAATTCTACTGCATCCGTGACGGTATATAATGGCTGACTGATGTCATTAGCTTTCACCAACCGTTACCCAAACCGGTGCCGACCACAACATATTCTCGTCCTTCTGTGTAATCTTCACGAAATAGAAATGCCCGCCCGGATTTGGTTTGAACATTGTTCTCCATCGCCTGTTAGTGGATTTCGGTTCATCGGTCTGGACTATGACCCCATCTTCGAAAAGTTCGATTTTAGTAGTCAAATCATCTTCATCGGGATCATTCACAACTACAATTACATTCACGTTGCTGACTGGTTCAGAGATGATGCTTCCCATGGTCGCATCATTGACCTTAAACCGCAGCGTACAATTGCGATCCAACGTTGAATAGCAACGGCGATTTTTAAGGGCGTCCAGAACGTTCCGTTTCGAAAGACCGGGCATGAGAACACCGGACCATGCAAATCGACTGCCCCAGTTGGGGCTATGGGTATCGTCCGATCCATCAGGTGCGATGTGCCAGCCGAGTTTCAATGCCCGGATATACGCGGTTTCTTCCTCCGGCCTGCGAACCTCCATTAACTGAACGGCCCTGTCGCCAATCTCGGAGTATGCCATTCCGTTGAAGACTTTCTCACCTGTGCCGGGGTGATTGAATTTACATGTCACTCCCGTCTCGGCGGCAGCTTTATAGAATCCATCAAGATCTGAGGGCCAGCGACGGGTTTTCGGGTCGTAAATATTCATATGCCCTATCTTTTTTGTCCACTCAAGGCCTGGAATGGAGACAAACTTTCCGTCTTCGCTGGTATCCCATGCCGTTTCTCGCATATCGAGCCATTCGGTGTCGTCAACATATTCCAAATGGTCGGTCAGCACAAATATGTCGAGTTTCGCCGTCCTGCGCGCGTAGTCGTGTGCTATAAAGGGCAAAAAATGTCCGTCCGTGAAACCCGTATGACTATGCAAATCAGCGAAGTAAATCTTTAGCGGATTCCCGACTTTGACATCGAGAGCGACGTCTGAACGCTTATTGATCGTCTTGACTATTACCTTTTGGTTGCCGTTTGGAACCATCCTGGAATTCAATTGGCCCTTCCATTCGTTGGAATCTTGGATTTGTTCTAATTTAATCCATGGCGGACCGCCCAGTCCGGCATAGACGGGACCGGTGAGTTTGTCAGGGAGCTTTACTTGAACATTTATCCTGCCGGTAAGCTCTTGGTCTGCTTTAGGCCGAACGATTTCGGCTTTTGGTTCAGGCTTTTGTTCTGCCCATGCTGTCACAAATGGTCCCACAAGCGTTAAAGCAAAAAGTGTAATCACCCACTGAAAATAGTGCTTGTTTGTATTCATATCTTCCTTTCTTGTATAACTAAACATTTGTGTAATTCTTAAGCTTAATATTGGAAGAATTACATCTGTCTGTCACGGACTATTTAGGAGGTTCGGCATAAGACAAGATTGCTTTAAACAACCAAATGCTGCTCTTATGCAGCATTTGGTTGTTTGGATGCTTCATTCTTAAAGTATACAAAATCTACTCAAAGGCCTAATTCATTATCCTAATGGATACTTTATTCTTCTTGGGATATCAACTGCTGTATTTCCTCAAGAGTAATGGGACGATCATAAATTCGGAAATCATCAAAGATGCCGTTGCAGTCGTCGTTGCCGCTATTGCCGCCGCCCAGGAATACTGTGCTCCCGGGTTCTACCCACTCTGTTTCGTTCGAGGCCACAAGTTCTCCATTGATATACAGCAATTGATCAAGCGTATCAGGATTATTCTCCTGGGGCCGCCACGTCATGGCGATATGATACCATGTATCGACATCCATCCAGTAGCCACGGACGTAGCCTGATTGAATACGGCCGGCAAACTCACCAGTTCCATAAATCCACATTTCCCAGTCGTCACCATTGACGCTGTTGTCAAGAATGCTGTTATAGTTGTAAAGATCGGTCGGTTTAAACCAGAGGCAGATAGAGCCGCGTTGGTAATAAACAAAATTGATTGAGACTACATCATTATCGGTATTATCGTGGCTTCCGGATAACTGAAGGGCCTGTCCGATTACGCCATCGACGTATTCGTGATTGCCCTGCGACCCATCAATCAATTTGGTTGCAAAACCGGCCACAACTTCATTGACATTGCCGTCAAGCGGCAAATGAACTATCAGACCGGTATCTTCAAATGGCCAAACATCGATTATTACCTCATCAGTATCTTTAAACTGTCCATCGTCGGCTGTGAGCGAAAACGTGTAAAGTCCGGGAGTATTGATGACTACTACTGTTTCGGCAGCATTTGGAGTTTCGATGATTATGTCATCCGGGCCTTCGACTTTCTCCCACAAGAGAGTCATTTCACCAACAGGGCTGCCGTCAACATCTTCCACATTACCGGTTAGTGTGATCGATACTGAACCTTCTACCGATAACCATACGGTCTGTTCATCACCGGCTTCAACAACAGGTGGTTTATTGTCGGGGTAAACTAGAGCAAGAACTTCTTCGGCCTGCAGGGCTTTGTCATAGATCATTACGTCGTCGAAAGTACTATTACAGAAATTGTTGTTTGGATGACCACCGCCCAGAAAGAAAGTCGTACCGGGATCAATCCACGTTCCTGAATTCTCATCTATCAATTTCCCGTTGACATATAACTGTGTGGCAACCTGCTCCGGCTGATTAGGATCACGGGCCCAAGTACATGCGAAATGCCACCATTTGTTCTGGCCGTCACCATCTTCAGTCAGGTTATTCAGGTTGGCTGTAACGGCAGTATCACCTTCCACACGGAACCGGGCGCGAGAATCACCGTAAATCCACATTTCCCAGTCGTCGGCGTTGCCGGAATTGTCGAAGATTGAATGGTAATTATAGAAATTGATGGGTTTAATCCACAGAGCGGTAGTGCCGCTGTCAGGCATTATTAAATCCAGTTCAAGCCAATCACCAGTCACTGTCAGTTCGTCACTGAGAAGATTGAGCCCCTGGCCAGTATCGAGGGGAACATATTCGGAAATGCCGTCCAAGCCATCGATAATGCGGCCATAATTACGATTGCCAGAAGCATCATTCACATCCTGACCGTTCCAGGATTCCTCAAAATCCCAATGTACGATCAAGTTATTGTAATCGTGAATCCAGGCATTGATCATCATTTCATCGTTAACGAGGTATAGGCCATCATCGACAGATAATTGAAGTATGTATTGACCGGGAGCAGTTATTGTAGCCATTGCACTGTTACTGTCTGCCGGTTCGATGACAATATTGTTCTGACCGGAAATGACCTGCCAGGCGAAGGTCAGGTTTTCATCGTCATCAATTACTACGCCCTCAAGATTGACCGCGGCTACGGAATTCACATCCAATACGACAGTCTGATCGACACCGGCATCGACGATTGGGGCAATGGTTTCAGGAAATACACTTTCACCTGCATAACCCAGGGTAAATATTTCATTGGAACTGAGTGGGACATCCCAGATGGCGACGGTCGATACATTGATGGTTGCATCATCACCATCCTGATTGTTGCCGGCGGCAAAGAGCAGAATCGTATCGGCAAGACTGAAGCGACCGTCGATTCCTTGCTGGTTTCCCTTGAAGATTTCCACTCCATCGACATAAAGGTCATGCCGAGTACCGTTATCGACCACAACGACCATGCGATACCAGGTGGTTGCCTGGGTAGTGTATCCGAACGCGCTGGAGTAACCAACGGCGCCGATTCCGATCGCACCTTCTGACCTGATGGTCCAGTCAGCATCATCGGTATTCGTCGGATCGGTTTGAAAGAGATCGTTGTAACCATTGGGAGGATCGGACAGACTGCTGGGTGGGTACCAGAAATCAATGAGCAGGGTCCATTCGTTTACTTTGGCTCCCCCGCCGTTTGGGGCGATACCATGCCTGCATATGTAATAACTGCCCTCGCCGATACTTATAGTACCGTCTTCGACGTTGATACCTGCAATATTCTGGGCCGAGCCAACTATTTCAAGTGGGGCGCCTACTGTAGCACTTAGGGGATCTGATGCATTGAATTCCCACAAACCTTTTGGTTCGGGAATACCCGCCTGTACCTGTAGTGCCACTGTCAAAATCAAGAACCAAAAATTGAGCCTTTTCATAACTTTCTCCTTTCAACTAAAACGTGATAGTAGATGATTATAATGACTGATCTCCTAAGGGCGACAAACTCTGGCCATCCGGAGCACAATAACGCCAGGAATCTACTCGATTGACAGTCTTGACCTGGCCGTCAAGGAATACCGCGTTCACGATACCATCTTCCAAATCCGAATGCCGGGCCAGGTGAAACGTGCCGAAACTGTCCCACTGCTGATAAACACACATGGCGGTATCGTTAAAAGCGTAACTATTGTAGGGCGGCGTTATCCAGAGATTTTCTTCACCAAAAAAGAAAATCTCTGGATGATTTGTAATGCTGATAATTCTTTTATCAGTGAGATAAGAATTCATTGAGTAATTGTAGTTCGGTATAATAGGGACGCCTTCAACGTGTTCGGGATGACGAGTACCGAACATATCGGCTATTCTTGGAAAGGATGGGCAAATGTGAATTTTTTTGCCTTTCAAATATGGCCAAAAGGGGCCGGCGTACTGGGGATTCTTTTCAAGATCCCAGTCCGGATTATGCCACCTGCAGTACCGGTGCGGTTCATTGCGATAGGTTCGTTGATTGTAAAAACTTTCCCAGGCATTGGGCATTATGCCATCGCAATCATCGGCGTACATGAATGCCATCATACCATAAGATTTAAGGTTTGCTTTGCAGCCGATAAATTTCGCCTGCTTTCTTGTACGATTCAAGGATGGTATTAGTATAGCCATTAATATCGCTATGATGGAAATAACGACCAAAAGCTCTATTAGGGTAAATCCCTTGTGACTGTGGCTGAACATATTGCAGAATTCTCCCAATGAAATAAGCGACTCTGTTCACCGGGATTTCACATATATACTTCTCTGAAAAATCCTATGAATTTCAAATTTTATAATATTGTAGTTACGTCTCAGTTTCAACAATTTTCTGGTGGGATCTGCGATTATTTCGAAAAAAACGATTGCGAAACTGAACTAATGCTTCAAAAAGTCGCTTTTTACGAACTGTTATGATACCTACACTTGTTATCATCCAATACAGAATTCAATTTTCAGTAGTTCCACATATCTCCCCGGCCTCGAAGGTCTTATTAAGAGCGCTAATTCTCCCGTTTAAAATGAACTGATTGGTCACCATAAGCACAATACTGTCAAGTGACAGTCCATGTGTTATAGAGTACCTGGGAAATCGGGGCTAATATACGACACGTGGTTGTCGCGCATTAGACTTTGGCGTTGGCTTCGATGCCGGAATGCTCTGTCTCAGTAGAGAATGTCGGATTGAACGGGCCAAGAAAGTCTGCCATTGCTCTTTCGACAAGCAGGAGCTTGCTGCGGAATGTTTTGGGATCGGATGAAAATATGGATTCTTCAGATTCAGGCGAAAGTTTACCTGAAGTCAGATCGTTTCGAAGGTGCATAACGGGTATCATTTTGCTTTCGAGATAGAATGATCTTATGTAATTCTCGACCATATCAAGCATGGTAAATAATTTATAGTGTTTGCACAACCATTTCAACTTGGGTAATGTAGTATTTAGGTTCACATAGCACTTGAATTGTCTCGGTATGCTTAACGGCAGATGGGGCTGGGCCGGATCAATCTCACGGGGATGTAGATAAACAATAAGCGGCCGCCCTGCTGCCTGCAATTTGCTGATTCCCCACTTTATCAATAGTTTGTGGGCCAATCTTAAATACCCGCCTCCAAATAAACTTGTCCTGCGACCGAATATTTCGACAATGGACATTGGAATCTCGAGCAGGTGACCGCTCCGTGTCTCTATGAAATATGGCGTCAAAGGTGCATCAGCAATCCCACCGTGGCCTCTTGATGCGGGAAATACACTTGAATCGTATTGATAGCCGGATTCTTTAATGACTTCGAAAGCCCAGGGGGCTTTTTCGGTAATCCCGAAACCTGCCGCCCGGAAACCTCTGATTTCTTCTCCGATTATATTTTCCAGAATATCCTTGGCCAGCATAATATCTGCTTTAAAAATACTTGGTCCAGTTTCATATGCCAGAACATGTGCATAACCGTGGCTGGCTATTTCATGACCGGCGTCTCGGCACATACGTACCAAATCCTTGTGCCGCTCGGCAAGCCATCCCAACCAGAAAAAAGTGACTTTAACCGAGAAAGAATCGAGCACTGCCAGCAGCTCTTCGAGATTTCTCTCAATCCTAGATTCAAGGAAAGGCCAACGCTCGATTCCCGGCACAACAGGGCTGTCTAAAATGTGAAACCAATCCTCAACGTCAATTGTCAAGCACGAATGTAATTTGCCTTTCGGCAGGTTCTTTGATGCCAGCATGAAATTTTCCTCCATGAAAAGGTAAGAACTGTCCCTCTGATGTATAGCTTCCTGCTATTTTGTGATATAGCACATCCTATTTGAATAAAGTTACATTAAAAATCAACCTGTTGCTTATGGCAAGCCGCAACTAATATATGGGCCGGCCAGCCGTGTGAACCACAGCGGCATCTTTTTCCATGTCTCTACTCGTGACGCGTATTTTGGATTGTCCGGCTTAACGATGGACAAATCATGACCAGGACGCGTCCAATATTGATACGCTAAAGGAATCTGTTTGGCACCCCAGCGTTTCTTGAATACATGCTGTCCACTGTTCACTGTGCTTCTGCCAAAATCGAACCATTTTGCGCCCCAGGCAGCGAAGTATTTTATTGCAGCCCAGTTCAGAAGATAGTTCGGACTAATGTCGTTATACTCTGTAAGAACAGCTCCCCAGCGGCTTTGTGCCAGCCCGTTAAAAGTGTACACGAACAATGCCCCCACGGGTGTTCCGTTCGAATGTACAAGGAAAATGCGACTATCATCGGGAAAAGCCTTGAGAACCGCATTGAAGAGCCTGCGGGGATAACATGGTGTTCCCAATTGATGCATTCGCCGTGTCCATATTCTATAGAAATCGGCCAACAACTCCGAGCCACCGGTTACAACCGTAAGGCCGGCCTTCTCGGCTTTTCGGATACGGTTGCGCATCTGAGGCCGCAGCTGTTTCCAGATTTCGTCTGGATCGGAAGTTAAAGGCAGACACATGGTTACCTTGTCTGTGCGTTGATGTAAGTCGTAAGGCAGAGGTGTAACGTTCCTGAATTCTATCGAATCACACTCGTTTTCTTTGCTCAATTCAATGGCACGCTCGTATAGGGCCTTAAGGACCATTTCATTTTCGGCAAGGGGGCCGCCGTAGTTGCTGAATGCCTGAGAGATCATTCTGTTGCCGAATAATCGGCTGCGAATAAGTGTTAATGGAAGAATTCCACATACGATGCCGTTCTGATATGCAGCCAGGTGAAATGATTTATGTCCGAGTGGCCGCACGACATTTTTAGCCCATGCGAACAGATGACAGAGTTTGGCCTCGGGCATCTCGCGAACAAAATCATCTAATTCGGGACGATTTGAATTGCAAATGTCCACCCGCATTTCTTAACCCTCCTTGTACTCTAATACTCTTTACCAAGAGTTTACATCAAATTATACATCTTCTTTCGAGATAGGCCGAAAGCAGTTATATTAGATTTGTCGGGATTATTTTTCTTCTTCAACTCTTTTGAGCCATACTTCCCTCCAAAAGTGAAAGCATGACCGGTCACAATCACCGAATTCGGAGCCATCGCACATGACTCCTTCGAGGATAACGGTATTCTTCATTTTTCTCGAATCGCCGTTGGTCTCGAGCAGGATATTTTCAATGCGTTTGAGTACTCTGTATCGTTTACCGCAAAACTTCCTCATACCTGTCATCCATAAGAGGCCTTTATACTTTCTGTCTGGACCAAGTGTGGCCAAAATATCATCGATTGATTTGACCTCTACGAGTTCACCCGGTCTTAGGCTGAGGACCTCTGAATCGTTATGTAATTTTTCATCTTCGACTAACGACTGTTTGAAGCTTATACATTTACCTCGGGACGGGTTCTTACAGGTCAAAATATTAGTTAGCGTACGCCAGAGTCCTATATTCTCAACGTGCCAAACAATATAACTTCGAACCTTCTGATACGCTTTGAATGGCCTGTTCATAATGCGTGGGGAGGAACTTGTGTGCAGACAGTCGAACCGACCATGACATGATCTGCAATGAGACGACATGATAACACCTCCAAAAAAAAAGTCTGATTTTCTTATACGAACAAAAACACGGCTGAATCTGTTGTTATTCAGCATGTTTAACATATTAAATATCATTAATTATTCATCTGCCGAAACAAGAATTAAATTTTATGATATCCCTGTTAGATAAAATTTTGAAAGCTCTTTTTCCCAGTTCCGGAAAGCGAAGAGCCTAGTCAAAGTCGATTAAGCAAGGCTTGTTGGCCTGCTCCTCGATTATGATGTTGCCGTATTTGATATCGTTCCATATGAAACGAGCCTTATGTATCTTATTAAGTTCGTCGAAAATAAGTTCAATGAATTGATAGTCAATAACTTCACTTAAAATGCGTTTGCCTCCCAGTATGCGGTTCAGTGCTCTTTTTCTTTTGTAGAAACGTGACAGCATGGAATTTTCCTCTATATCACGATCTCTAACAACCACGCTCAGTTTGGCCAGTTCTTCGCGGAGTATCTGTCCAGAAATATACGAAAAGGTCAGCGTTAAATTGTCAAAGTCAACATCCATTATTACCGGTATATTACAACCGGCACGACCGAGGTGATAAAGTGCTTCTACTTCGTTTACAAAGGAAGGCTTATTACCTCTGTAATGCTTTTCAATGCAAACAATACCATCAATAGCTACTATTCGCAGGCCAAATCGTTTTCTTGCCAAAAACTGCTTTTTAGAGAATCTCGGCGTGTCAGAGATTTTCCCTATCTTCGACAGCAAAAATCCATCCTGGTCTAATTCGCCGAGTATAACTTTATGTGATTGTTCCCCGTCATCTTCAGACGACCAAACCATCTCCCAATCCAATCCCAGTTGTTGTATTGTTGTCTTATAACCGGTATCGGCAAGACTCAACAATTCTTCCTTGTTCTCTCGCCAATATTGAATCTTCTTCTCCGCCAAATAGTATTTCAGCATTATCCTCTCAATCCATGTATATAGTCGTAAACAAAAAGTCGACACATACATTATTATAGGTAAGACAAAATAACTATATCCGATATACAAACGTTTATACGTCATTATTCTATCGCACATCGAAGTCTGATATATTTACACTCCAGTTATTAATATTGAAAACGGAGTCGTCTATAACATTGGGAATCAGTATCTTTCCGGTCATTCTTATTCTCTGTGGTTTTTTCGAATCAGGGGTTTTCCATAATCCGACAGGCTTTGAAGGAAGCTTGCCCACATAAATGATAATATCTACAGTTTTGCCAGCCGTCCTACAGATTTGTTTTACCGCTCTTGCAAGGGTTGCGACAGTCAGCGGAATGACATCGATAATATACAATGTTCGAATCCCACCTTCTTCTTCGTATATTTTATAAATGCATTGGGCTGCTTCTCCGAGGGCAATTCTGCTGTAGCTGGCATCATATCTGTGCTGCTCGAACTGCTTATCGACGATTTTCGCTATGCCATGACCTGCCTCTGAATTATCCCGTATCCGGCAAAATCGGGCTGTTAGTTTACAAAAACCTCGCGAAAGAAAGTTGAGTGGTTTCAGTTTTTGAACAACAGAACCGATATTCAGAGGCAGGACATAATAATCCAACTCGCCTATGTCTTCGTATTTCAGAAGTCGCTTTTGGACGGCGTAAAAGTGTTCATTGGGAAAGCCGAATATAAACGGAATACCATCATTTGCCAATCCCTGATGCACGAGACTCGCCATTTTAATTAAGTGACCTGCCCCCCGGTATTCTGGAGCGATCATCGTATCTACAGAAAGAGAGAATATTTGTTTTTTCCCGAAGAACTTATATTGCCCCGGCACAGCGCTGAATGCTCCTACGATAATATCTTCATGAAGCATTAAACCGTGATAGGAGTAGCCCATGGGTGTATAAAAGAATTTTCTTTCGAATGAGTCTTTTGTCATTTTCTTATTAAAAACCCGTAGAAACAAATCACGTATCTGCTGCTGCTCGGTTTCTGTGAGCTTATCGGTTGTCTTAAAGACCACACTTGCCTGCAGTTTGCATTTTATGTGTTTTCTATCATGAGCAATACAAGCTAAATTGCAGTTCTGAGAGTTGTCAAGCTGTTCCCGAAGCAATTGAGAACTTATGGGCATTGTTAATTCCTTGATAATGGTTGTAGAATAATCATTAGACGTACGGCAAAGAACCATCGTAGTCAGCGGATGGGTATGCTTTGCGACAATGGGGTTTTCTCTTCAGCCGGATAGGGTTGGCCATTTAAAATGCACATATACAAATTCTCAATCTGCTCGCTGATCGACTCCCAGGAGTAATGTTGCCTGACACGCTCTTTAGCCCTGAAGTTTAAAGCTTCCACCTCCTCACGATGTTCGAGCAGCCAACACAAGCGGTCTGCCAGATCATCTTCGTTTGTATTGGCAAAGTGAAAGCCGGCGTCTCCGATGGCTTCGAGGTTTTCCGGGATGTCACTCACGAGGCAGCAATTACCGTAGCTCATTGCTTCGAGAATACTCAGTGACAAACCTTCTACCTCGGATGGCTGGGTATACACGTAACAGTGGCTGAAAAGCTCTTGAATAAGACGTCCCTCGACAAAACCAGGAAAAAGGATACGCGAATCCCCCTTGGCTAATTTATTTAGTTTATTCCTGTATCCTGTAGCTCCATGGGCACCGCCAGCGATTACGAGTTTAATATCCGTCTTCAGCTTTCGAAACGCCGTAACCAGATAGTGAGCGCCCTTTTCGGGAACCAGTCTGCAGGCGAAAAGGATATACTTGTTCGGTTCAAGGCCTAGTCGATATATTTCCTTTGCTTCTATTTTAGGTTTAACATCTGCCGCTGTAGGAATGTACTGCATTTCGATCCCACGCTGAGTTCGATAGAAAGCACATTGGGTACGGGAAACCGCCGTGTTAATATGAGACTGGGATAAGGCCATTTTCTCTAAGATCTTAACGACGGATGAGCCGACGTTTCCCCAGCGTTTGCGTTTCCATTCCAGGCTGTGTAATTGCAGCACACATTTAGCTCCGCGCAGTTTGGGAAGCCAGGCAAAAGCACCCGGGGCAAAACTGTGGAAGTGTACTATGTCGTACTTATTCCAGAACGAATTAATAGCGGCGGTCGCTGAACACGACAGTTTCTGTAGGCACGCTGTTGCGAACGATGGAACGCTTACAATTCTCATTCCCTGATAGTGCTCAGGAACATCGCCGTAGTGACGCATAGTGTAAACTGTAACATCGTGTCCTCGCTGAGCCAAACGCGAACCGAGTTCCGATGTGTACTTTTCTATACCACCTCCAGTAGTAATGTTTTTAACGGCCAAAAATGCTATTCTCACGACTGTTTCTCCACTATTCCCAAAGGATACCATCGATCAGTATCCATACCTTTATTTGCTAATCTGATTGCCGGGGAATGATTGCCTGGATCCAGAATTCCAAACGAGACGGCATAGTTGCCCGTTCCGAGAGAATCCGGTAATAGAAGATCTTCCTGAACCTGATGCCATCCCGGCAACCACTCGCAAGTTTTTGCTCCCGATGTCATTATGAGCGACATCTGATTACCTGTTAGCTTTAGGGCCGGGATATAGTTCTTATAAACCGGAGCTACACCGGTGTTCTCAATTTCCATGTGAACAGGTAGATATCGCTGATCAGGAGACAGGATTTTCGGCAGAACAATACGACGTAATATAAAACAGTATCCACATCGCTTTAAAAAATTCTGGATAGAAGGGACCTGGTGTGGATATATTGATTTAGATTTTGCGTTGAAAGCCGAACCGTGCCATTCCAGGGCCTTGTCCCACATGTTGTCATAGCCGACGTTCTGCGGCACATATTTATCCAAATCGTGCATCGTTCCCGGCGGCTCGAATGCCACAGGACCGTTCTTCCATGCATCCCATGCCTCTGCCAGTTCCAAATCTCGCGGATACGCAACTAACATGTGAGACCATGTATCGGAAAAGTGGCCGTAATCACCAAGCGAATCGGCTCGCCAGCCCGTTCCTTTACTGACTGCATACCGTAAGCCGGGAACGTAATTGATAAGCATCGACAATGGAGTTTTATCCCAGTACTTAAGATACATGTCGATGATTTTTATAGCATTTTCCTCGCTGATCATCGGGATTTCCGGTTCCGTATGCGACATGTGCCATTCTCCCCAGAATCCCACACTGCCGATGTCCATCCGAGTAATATTCTGATGACCGTTGTATTGTTCTCCAAATGCGCTGACTAATTCCTCTTGCTTGGCAAGGAAATAAGGATCGTTATGGTCGGGCGCCCACCCCATGCGGTTGTATCTCTTATACCAGTAGCCCTTTGCTTTGTTCATAAACCATTCCGGCGTGCACAAATAGGAATCTTCGTTGCCGGTCGGCATAAATCTCAGGGCCAAATCCTGCCCTTTTTCACGGGCTTTCTCCAGCAGCCAATCAACCATCTCGAAGTTATACCTGCCCTCTTGCGGCTCCAGCTTGCTCCAGTAAAAACGGAAATAAGCAATTGAGCATTCCGGATAATTCTCCGCCAGTGCGTTTCGCAAATCTCCGTTGAAAGAATTAAATGTTTCAAACCCTGTTCCTGGATTTACAAGCACCTCATCGCTTACTTCTGGCTCAACAATAAAATTGCCGGGCTGATGTGCCCATACCGGATTCTGCTTCCAGGGATACGCAATACTGCCCAAGAAACAGCAAGAACTAAGTTTAATAAAGTCTCTGCGATTCATGATCAATTCTCTTGCGGTAAATCCATGTGTCGTTATTCTCATCTGGTCAGATGTAACCAATCCAGGTTTTCAGTTCTTTTCCATTATTCATGTACGTGACAAGGTTGGATCATTGGATTATTTTAGTCTAGCCCTTCCTGCACAACAGGGCCTTGAGTTGTTTTTTCGGCTGGATATCAGACCGTAATGTCTCGAAGTGTCTGGGCTCGGATTGATATTGTGTCAGTACAAAACGACCCAACTGTAGCGATCTAATGGATCGACCATCGAGGGGTAAATGGTTCTTGCATCCCTTATCCGTAACCCCGAAGGTCAGTCCAAGCATCCGGCACTCATTTATGATCTCCGTAGAAGTATTGCCGTTTGGATAGGCTATCATCTTCGGTATAATACCGGTCAGATTCGACAGAACCTCCTGAGCTCCTTGTATTTCCCTTTTGATTTGTTGGGGGGAACAGACTGATAAAATGGCATGGTGCACCGTATGATTGCCTATGGAAACCCACGGCGACCGCGAAAACTCAATCAGTTCGTCAAACAGAAAGGGTCTGTCTGTATCACCGATCGGCTCGAAAGCGCTTGAACCGAATTCCTTCCGTATGAAGCGGTCAATCTCCTTGACTGGGAGTCTCTTGAGTTGCCTACACAGCCGATCGATATCTTGAAGTGTCTTGCGCTGTTTAGACATTTCGCGATACACAACATCCCACCAAAAACTCCTGTTATGGAGGATATAATCGGTTGAGATGAAAAACGTCGCCGGTATCTGATATTGTCTCAGGACTGGCAGGGCCAGGCAGTTGTTATAGTATCCATCGTCAAAGGTTAACAACAGATACTTTCTGTGGACATCTAACCCTTGCTCTATGTCATTCGGCGATATGAAGGTATAACCGCATCCTATAAAGTACTCAATCAAACAGCGTAGCTGATCCACAGTAAATCCCATTCGTGGATCGATTGTCTGCTGTTCGCTCTGTGCTTGATCACGAACTAGCGAATGCAAACCCACGACGATTAACGACGCACGTTCCGGCGCCAGCCGAACATAGGATCGACAGAGAAAACGATCCATTGATCTCAGGAATTCAATAGTCTCCATGGGCCTCTAAATTGCCAAACTACTGCTCATTTGTCGCATGTTATATGGAAATCCGGGATTCAGTAGTGTGCTATAAAGTTCCATCAATTGTTCGTAATGGGCTTCCGAAGAGAATTCTTTCTGCACTCTCTCACGAGCCGCTCGGCCCATCTTCGAGCGGAGCGATCTGTCCCACCAGAGCATTCGTAGACATTCGGCCAGATCATCGGCTTCTCCCGGTGTGAAGAGCAGACCCGTCCGGCCCGGCTCAATCATCTCAGGAATTCCGCCTACGCGGGATCCAATGACCGGCTTTCCATAGGCATAGGCTTCCAAAATAGTCATAGGAGCATTCTCATAGCATTCAGAAGGTATCACAAGAAAAGCTGCGTTCTCATAGAGTTGCTTAAGCTGCTCACCTGACTTATAGCCTTCAAAAATTACATGATTTATTTTATGATCCACTACAAAATCCTCATATTCAGCCTTGAGCGGGCCATCGCCGACGATACGTACTGGCACACTTAAATGTTCGACTGCTGTTAGTAGTGTAAGAATCCCCTTTTCCTTCGAGAGCCGGCCTACAAAGAGGACATACTTGCCGTTTTCGTACTGAGGTTCATGTTTAGCGAAATTAACAAAGTTCCGAATATGAAGCAGTTTATCTCGCGGTATTCCATGCTCTAAATGTTTTGCAAGTGAAAACATGCTGGGACAAATAAAATAACGGATCGTATCGTATTTATGGAGCCATTTATTCAGGTACGACTCTATGCAATATACGCCGGAAGCTGTCAGGCTTTCTTTATGGCACGTCTTTAACAGACAGTAGATGAACTGGCGGTTTCTACAACCTTCGCACACCGAGCCTCTATTAAGCATTAGATACGATGGGCATATTAGTTTATAATCGTGAAGGGTCATTACCACGGGAACACCCTTTTTCTGCGCAATGTCAAGGATTGAAGTAGTAAGCCCGCCGTATATATTATGCGCATGAACGATATCGCAATTGGTCACTTCAAGGAAGCGGTTAAAGCTACGGGCAATCCGTCGGTCGTAAATTATATTCAAAGCCATGGGGACTTTTTGAATCTTCGATATGTTTTTCCAGTCCTTGAATGGTGTATAGCAATCGCTATACTGTGAAAATTCGTTCTGTGGATGCGCTTGTGAGAACACTGGAACTTGGTGACCGTGAGCCTCCAGTATCTTTTTTTCCTCGAACAGGACACGCTCAGCGCCGCCTTTGAGATAGTAGTAATTGTTTGCCATGGCAATACGCATCGTTATCCTTTCATCATGGAGCGGTAGCCGGTTGTATTTGGGTTCTGTTCTGACCGCTGGCCAAAAAAAACACGAAAATGCTCATAAACAGCAGGTTGTCCATGTTGTTTTCAGTGAAGCAGTATAGTGCTACCGCAACGATGCAATACCAGTATCTTGAATCGAACCGACGAAACACAGTCATAAAGAATGCGAAGTACAGTGTCAGCCCGATGATTCCCTGTTCTATCAAAACCCTTAAATAATCATTATGAGGTTCCTTGTACATAAGCAGGTTTGATGAGCCGATCCCATAACCGCAAAGTAACTGGATTATGTTTGCGTCTGCGATTACATCGATACACGTACGCCAATGTGAGATTCTCCAGAGTCCGGAAAAGTCGTCGATATCGTACATATTCGACATATTCCCATAATCCAATTCATATCCTGAAGCTGCCAAAGGCAGTTCGTGCCAAACCAAAGATAACTGGTTGGCAATACGCTTGACTATCGGGACATCCATAAACAGGTTGGTTGTGAGCATACAAACCAGCAAAATCAGAGCTATACCAATGGGTACGAGTACCCATTTATTACGGTATTTGTTTGAAGACTTTAGCAATATGAAACATTTGAATAACATCGCACCGAGATATGCCAGGATGGCTCCACTTGTACCTGATAACAATAAAAACAGGAGAAGAACCGCATGGATCAAGATTTTCCTGACCCTGTTGTCTTTTTCCTCATCGATCAAAAACAATAACGTCATCATTGTAAGGCTGAAATTGTTCGCATTTACGAAAAAACCCGACATGCGCATCACATCATCGGTCTCGCTAATATTCGGTACGAAAAACGAAACAAGACCCATAAATAACAGGATCAGGATAAAGACCGATCGAAATGGTGTGGAATAGATCGGAGCAAGGCCCATACTGAAAATGAAAACATACAGAATACAAACCACAATATGCTTGGAAAGGTTATGAAATACCGAGTTGGTCGGGCCATATAAAGTTGTAAATATCGACAGCAGCAGAATGCAAAGCACGATTATCACAGTCTTATCAACGCTTACAGCCATGACTCCCCTGCACCACTCAGCACAAACACACATGAACAATATTGCACCACCAATAATAAGGAAAATCCGTGCATCAAGAATGTGCGCGCCGATGGCGATCATGCTGTAGAAAAAGAATCCTACGACGGGTAGTCTCCATCCCGCCACCGGAAGCGGATGTGTCACAGTTGTACAGGAATAAGGTTTCTGAATTGTCATTGAGATAATCTTGCAGCCGGTCTTGCTCAATAATGAATCAATTTTTGGAGTAGATCGCAGAAACTACACCTTCTTAACATGTTTCACGTAAGGTATAAGGTAGAAAAATTTGAATAAAATGTCGGCAACATTCCAAAGCATCCCGAAGACGGCAAAGAACCAGGCGGCCAGAATCATGGGCTTAGTGGTTCCGGCATAGCTCAGGAATATACAAAGGCAAGATACCAGCCGAATTGTATAAAAATCAGTGAATTTGGAAATAAATCTCGCTATGCTCCATTTAATCCTAGTCCAACCAACCTGATTTTTCGAGGCAGCCTCAGGAGTTCTGCCGGCTCCGAGCTGGCGCCGGCATTCAGAGGGTATCTGCGGTAGGATAATCTGATCATAGGATACGTCCAGTCCACGACGACACTGGGCCGCGACATAAGCCAGAAAAGCAAGATATATGTACCCGATCTGTCCATTCAACAAAAACAAGTGTAATGCGCATATAGTTGCGAGCAAAGGATTGCACAAAAGGTGTCCGGCAAGATCTAAATACAATCCCCGCAAAGACGATTTTCTTGTCCAGCGTGCTATTTCACCATCCACGCAGTCGAATACTTCATCCAGTATAAGCAGGCAGGCTCCAATGACGTTCAGCCAGAAAATGTGAGGGATGCAAAGTGCTGCACCCGCCAGGCCGCATAGAATAGCAAAAAGGGTCGTTGTATTTGCACTTATACCTATTCTTACGAACAAACACGTTATGTATACGGAGAAACGACGAACAAGCAGTCTATTAATCCAATGGCCTGTACAGACCATTTTCCCCCGGGCATTCGGCTTGCGTAGTTGACAAACTAATTGCATTTCCTGAATTATTTCCATCGATGGTGATACTCCATTGAATTTCTCAAGTTCAGGTAATGGCTTTCATTCGTATGTTTTCCAACTTATCGTATTTGAGTGTTTCTTCAAGTTTCTGTTGGTTGTAGAAACGCTTGAGAGTTTTTCTGAGCATAGTCGAGCTTTTGTTTATAGTGTATGGCAGATAAACCACTCTGCGCCCTTGCCTCACCATAAAATCATGTCCCTCTACTTTATCTTCCCAGCGGTCGTCTCCTACAACTAAGATATCGACGTCCATTTTCTCAAGCAACTCATCCTTTTCCTGTGTTCGCTGAGGAACGACCACATCAACGTATCGACATGCGGCAACTACGGCCGCTCGGTCTTCGTAGCTGAGAAGAGGATAATGGCCTTTGAATTCCATAACCACCTCATCAGTCTTGATTCCTACAATCAGAATATCTCCCAATGCCTTTGCAGCTCGAAGTATATTCAAATGTCCCACATGAAACATATCCCATGTGCCGGCTGCATACACAATTACTTTCTTATCTTTTGACATAGCACGATTCCTCTTCAGAATAAAATTTCTCGTTTTGGACTGTCGGATTTCATAACCACGTCCCCAACTCTCCCGACGAATTCCATGAGCCGTCAGCTTCTCAACTGCAAACTTGGAATCAGTATTCCAAAAAACCTTTCCCGTTCCGGCTTGGTACAACTTAGAAAGCAGCTTGCCGTAAGTGTTAACAGGATAGCAGTTACCACGACCGTAAGGATCTCAAACCAGGAATCGGGTGGGGACAAATATTTCCAACAGGTGATCATAATCACGGTCGGTATGCTTCCTAACAAAGCAGGCCACCAACTCCTAAGAATAATGTCTCGAATAGATATTTGCATTTTCCTGTTAAAGTATACAGGCAAAACCACGCCGGATATTAGCGCCACCGGCAGGCAATTGGACCAGGCAATTGCAAGTAATCCCAAATTGAACAGTTTTAGCGAGACGATGGATGCCGATACGCAAAGAAATGCTGTGGCAATCGCCAAAAAGCCAAAGAGTCTGTGTTCACCTTTACCTACAAGAACAACAAAGTTGCTGTGCTGGGCCAATCTCAGGCTGTGTCCCACTGTTAGAATGACAAGCATGACGGCCATATTATCTACTACTGCAGGATTTTGGAATTCCTCGCCGATCCATACCTGTAGAAAATCTCTACCCATCACAATCAAAAAACATGCCGCCGGTATTATCAAAAGCAGGCTGTATTTTTGCATCAGAAATGATATTTCACGTACCCGCATGTGGTCATCTCTGGCATCAAGATCACTGATTGCAGGTTTAATGGCCGCCGTGAAAGCTCGCAGGAATTGCGACAACAGTACAACGCCCGCGATTGCAACAGCAAACTGGCTGACCTCGCTTGTTCCAAGGTACATAGCAATGACCACATCACTGGCCTTGAAAAGAATCAGGGCGCCCATCGTATATAAAAATGTGTTTATACCGTAAGCCAACATTTCCCTTAGCAGCTTGAAATCGATGCTCCTGAGGGTGATGGAAGTTCGAACCAGTAATTTCCTGGCAAAAGCAAACTGTACGAGCCTTACCGCGATTTCGCTAATCCCGAATACAAATCCCATAGTAAGCAGGCCAAAACCGTACTTAAGCAGGATGACTATCAGCACTGATCGCAGTAGTAAAATAATCAACTCAGCCAGATTCAGGATATCATATCTCTGCAGGCCGCTCAACAGTGCGCTGGATAATTGCAGCGGCATCGCAAGCGCAAAACAGGATCCTACAATCAATACAAGAAGACCGGCAGTGCCGACCATATCGGATGCTATCGAAAACCAATCCCCAATATTGAAGTATATCAACACGCTCAGCAGAATGAACACGATAGCCAAGACGGAGAAGAAAAATAGCGAAGTGCTGAGCACGCGTTGGACCGATTCATTATCACCTTTTGCTAAGCTCACAGGGATGTATCTGTTTATAGAGCTATTCATTCCCATATCCAGTAGCCGTCTATACTGAAAGATAGATCCAATTAGTACCCATATGCCGTATTTGCTTTCACCGAGTTGTGATAAAAAGAAACGTATCAGAAAAAAAGTGATGACTGAACCGCTCACAAGGGTCATTACGTTGAAGATTGTGTTATGGATGAGTCGTTTCGAAGTTGTAATGTACTGCTCGTTCATTCTTTTATTCAATGTGGATTTACATGGAAGATATCAGGATTATGTGAATAAAGGTACACGATCAGCTCCAAGATATTCCGAGCGGCGATTTTCCAATCGAAGGTTGTTAATGTCGTGTTCTTCGATAAGGCGCGTGAAGAGGGCCACTCTTCTGCCAGCGGATTCAAGGGAGCCGTTTTTGTAAAGCTCGATTTTTAAATGCAACGATGAGCCGGAGCGACGGTCGTTAACAGGAACATGAACTTGAATAAGACCTTCCGGGTTTGGATCGGGATCGTGGCCGTTAAAACGCCAGTTTAAAGCACGAGAGGTGCCGTCGCGATTGACCAAAGGCAGATCTACTGTCCAGAATTCCATTTTGCCTGCTGCTATCGAGATGGCCTGCCACCATTGGTCAAATGTCGCCGCCCGGCGAAAATATAATGCAGCTTCTTCGAAGTTTTTTCTCTCATTACGCTCTCTATGGATAATCTCATATCTTTTTTGCATAGCCGCCTTGATTTGCTTCAGTCTTACGGACCCTACAATGTGGAATATTAGAAGCAATAAAACCAGGATACAAAAGAAGGCAATCAGGACGTATATCTTAGGCGTAGCTATCATGAACATTCCCAGTCCGGCATTCAGAAGTGTCAGACCATAGATTGCGATGACGGCCTGGGATTGAGTAAGACCCAGATCAACAAGTTTGTGATGGAAATGGCTGCGGTCGGCGGAAAATATGGACCGACGTTCGAGAAAACGACGCAACATGGAGAAGAGTGTGTCGAATACCGGTACTCCGAGGACCGCAACCGGAAGAGCAAGGCCCACCAGCGCGGAAGATTTGGAAAAGCAGATAACGCTTGACGTGGCAATCATAAAACCCAGGAACATGCTGCCGCAGTCGCCCATGAAAATTTTAGCCGGATAGAAATTAAAGAAAAGAAAGCCGGTAATACTTCCAAGAAGGGCAAGCATGAGCACCACTACCGCCATATTGCCTGTAGAGCTTGCAAAAACCGCGGTCGCTCCACACGCGATAGCGCAAATTCCGCTGGCAAGACCATCCAGCCCATCGCTTAGATTAACCGCATTTGTTAATCCTACGATCCAGAAAAGCGTCAGCGGCCATGAAAACCATCCAAAATCCAGAGTAACTGAATCAGTAATTACTATTGATTCGATACGAATACCAGCCGAACATACTATAAGTGCGGAAGCAATTTGAGCAATGAACTTGATCCTTGCTCTAAGGCCCTTTGTCTTGACGTCGTCAATTAATCCGGTCAAGAATATGAAACCAGCAGCCAAAAGCAGGATACGTAGTTGTCCAAGCATAGTTTGGTCTGTGGTGACGGTTAGATTCCAGTACCATAGTACAGTAATGCTCAAAGTCATCATCGACAGGATGATGGCTACGCCTCCGACATGTGACACGGGGCTTGTATGCATATGTCTCACACCTGGCACATCTACAATGTTGAGTCGGCGTGCGAGTCGGATTACTACAGGCGTCATAGCCAGTACAAGGATAAGAGAACCAATGTATACGGATAAGTAGATATTCATAGTCAGGCAACCTTCAAAATCTTATTCCAACGGCTCCAGAAGGTCTGCGTCAATTTCTACGAGAGCGCCTTGGGTGAGAATAGTCACTTCTATGACCATGCGCGCCCTGGCACAATTTCTTTCAACGACTATACCTTCAGTATTTCTCATCGGACCGGATACAATCCGGCAACGTCTGCCCACAGGCAGATTAGGATACGCATCAACTACCGACTTACTAAAAAGTGCAACCTCGATGCTCGACAGTTCTTCTACCAGTCGTTCCTGGTCCGCAACGTCTAATGTATGACACAAACGGTTTGTTCTCATGGCCATGTACCTGTCTTGTTCCGTACCGCAGAAAAAAACATACGATTTGAATAAAGGTGACATGAGATGTCGATTACGCCCACCCGAGAAGATGGTCTTTTCATACATTGGCAAAAAGTAACCTATTCCATGGCTGTACAGATCCCATGCGAAGGCTTTTTCGAACCGCGGCCTGGTGTAGGCAATCCACCAGGTTCCGCGAAGTTCGGTCAGGGATTTTACTTCCGGCGTTAAAATCGACGGATTTTCAGACAAACTCAACATATACTCTCCTCGCGCGCACTCTGTTCTCGTCGGTGCACCCGGCGAAAACTCTATATTCTCGGTTCTCATCAATCAGGCATAAAATACCGTTGACGAAGGACTCATTCTTTTCTTATAAAACCTGCAACGCCGGACGTTTTTTTTGTCCTTTTGCGTGGCAGAAACTATTGACTAAAAAACTGTATGTGATTCCGGTCTGAAGGCCTGAGAAGGACATAGTTTCTATTATATCCAGTACTGACATCAATGTTGCCGGCTATCATGTGCAATCCTTTGCAATTCTTAATTGTATAAACGATCAAAAACGTTATGTACCTTCATAAGCTTCAATCGGTTCTTTGTGTCTCGTTACGGCCTTCTTTTTTCCTGGAAGCATTATTTGCCTTTCAGCAATATTTTTTGATCCTGAATCGTTCAGGTTTTTTGTTTCGTCCGAAGCAGTCGTCACTGCCTCGGATTTCCTATTAGCAGCTAGGATTTTCTTTTTGGGCGAAGCAATTTCAATGATCTTTTGTGATGTCGAGTTACCTAAACGGGCACAAAGTTCTCGCCTTTTATCAACATTTTCAGACTTTTGTAAGCTGCTCGTTCTTCTGCTGGAAGTGTTTTCCTTGTAATAACCGTCACCGCTATAATAGCCAAAGCGTCCGTTCTTTGGGATGTCGTTCACGACCACACCAGGGATTCGTGCGCCAACACGCAGCAGAGCGTCACGAGCTTGCTTGCTGGCCTTTCGGGTGGATTTTTCAGCCCTCAGAACAAGTACAGTGAGCTGACAGATTGAAGCCAAGATTTGTGCATCAGTCACGGGCAGAACAGGAGGTGAATCTACGATGATTCGGTCATATTGTTTTGCAAGAAGTTTCATTAGTTTGTTAAAATTATCACTATGGAGTGTCTCGGACGGATTGGGTACATCCGGCCCGCACGTTAAGAGATCCAGGCCGGATACACAGGTTTCGTTAATGACTTCCTTGAGTTCATAAGTTCCGGCCAGTACACTGGCCAGCCCCTTATTATTATGGTTTACTCCGAAAATCTTGCTTTGCATAGGCTTTCGAAAATCTGCCTCAAGGACAAGTGTCTTTTGGCCGGCTTGAGCCATCGCAATGGCCAGGTTGCTGACTACTGTCGACTTGCCGTCCGATGCTTCTGGTGAGGTTACTAGGATGGTCCTTGACTTTGCCTTGGAAGCACTGAATAACACCGCAGTTCGCATCGTACGATATGTCTCAGCCCACACGGACTTGGAATCCAGGTGCGCCTTCTTGCCCCGAATGGCCAATCCCTCTCTTCGTGACATGGAGGGGACCACGCCCAGAGCAGGTAATCCGAGGGCGGTGTTAATTTCTTCCATTGAGCGAAGCCGCTGGTCCATCCTGTCACGAATGAGTGCCAGACCACCAGCAAGAACAAGACCAAAAAGTAGTGAGATCGCCATGTATCTGGCCTTCGGTGGTTTTGAGGGCTTGTCCACAGGGTGAGCGATTTCGAGTACGCTTATGTTCAAGCTGCCGGTGTCCTCGGTAATATTGATTTCCTTTATACGATCGTCGAGAATATCGCAGAGTTTCTTTGTCTGTTCCCAGTCCGATTTCAGTATAGTGTATTGAGCAAGTTGCTTATTGAATTGAATGGCCTCCTTGCGTTGTGTTTCAAAGTAACCGGCAATCTGCTCTTGTTTTTGCTTTGCTGCTTCGTACTGTTGCTCTGCGATGGCAAATTGCGTCTCGGCAAACTTCTTGTATAAGGAGGCAAGTCTGTTTTCAATCTGCGTTATCTTCGTTTGAAGTGCATTCATTGCTGAGGTGTTGACAGCCGGCTGGCAGCTGAGGTTGTTAAGCTGCATCTGTAATTGCTCTGACTCAGTTTCGAGCTTCGACCATTCGTCGGCGTTGGTGATAAAAATTCCCTTCGCTCTTTCACTGTCTGCGTACCGTTTAAGCCTTGCAGAATCGTTCATCATTGACCGGAAGTTTTCATAAACGGATTTTGCTTCAACAGTTTGCAGCTCGGCTTGCGTTAGCTCTGCGGACAGAGTGTCAAGTCTGTCAAGGATGATGTTGCTGTTTCTGTCCTCAAAGGCCAGGCCGATATTCTCGCTCTTTAATGCCATCATTGCCTTGAGCTTCTCTGCCAGTTCCTTGTCCCGTTCCTGTTTTTCCTGCTGGAGTATTCTTAAGATCTCTCCGTTTGAATTGCGTTTGAGATTTGCATGATATGTTCTATATGAATCCACGATTGCATTAACTAACTTGGCAGCTTCGGTCGGATCCGGTGAATCGGAGGAGATATTGATAATGTCGTCTTTTTTGCCGACTGTGACTTCAAGCCCTTTCTTTTTCAAATATTCAACGGGATTGTCAATCTTATGAAAAATCTTTAGCTGCGCCATGTCGGTTCTTTCAAGGGCAGATGAAAGTATTGGTGTCGATTTCAGGAGTTCAGCCTGGGTATAGAGGTAATTCTTTGACTGTGTCATTACACCTTCAGCTTCAGTGAGGATCTTTGGCCCGCTCTGCTGGACGTAGATCCTGGATGTGCTGGTGTAAAGAGGTGTAGCGATGGTAATATAAGTCAAACCAATGCCCAAAGCCACAACTATGGTCAGCAGTACAATCCATCGGCTGCGCCATACGATTTGGAAAAGATCCTCCGGCACGATTACAATTGATGATGTTCGGGCATTATCATGTTTCGTTGCTCCGCTATTATCAGCTTGACTTGTCATAGTATTTTCCTCTGATACTGTTTATCAAACATGTTTCCTTTGGTATTAATTCTATCTGTTACTCGCTGTCGTTTAGCCTCCAGTATGTGCCGATACTGATCCTGAATGATCTGTCAAGGAACAGTGCCGTACGTGTTCTGGGCGTATGTTCGACTGCGATAATGTCACCTGGTTTTATTAAGGTATTTGAGGCATCAGCCATTTTCGATTTACCTTTTATAGGGAAAGTCGCACTTACACATGTGCCGTCCTGCTTTAAGCGATAAATGGTTACGTATCGAGGATCAGCAAATAGATTCAGCCCGCCTGCAAATCCAATTGCCTGCATAAGTGTGTACCGAGCATCAGGTGGATACGGAAAGTTGCCCGGACGGTTGACCAGGTCTATAACCGTAAAGAGTGGAGGCTGTAGCCGTTCGACTATAACACTATCACCATCCTGTAGCTCAACATCGGCGAAAGGTATGTTATGCCCCTTAATAGGTAGAATGATAGAATTAGATTGCCGATAGTTGCTGGCACCTGTGATTCTGTCCGAGGCATATGTTTGGATGCTATCTTGACTAAGTATATCATCCGCTTTCGCACTGAGCTGCAAGTTGTAAGTATGAGATTCCGGATTTGAGTTTGTTTTTGTACTGGTAACAGTTTTTTGAGAATCGGATTTAGAATATCCGTATCCGACAGGTTCTTCCAATGAGAAGAGTTCTCCCTTTGAAATCAGCGGCTCTTTCCATTCCAGCCTGTCTACTAAGAGTTGTCTTTGGCTATTGTGTGCGATGTCTGGTTGCTCGGTTAAGTGTCTGCGATCATCTTGTCTTGTTGCCAGTGCGCCGATTGCACTTGACGAATATGCCTGCCGAAAATACGGCGGTATATCGTTTTCATTGGCGACAGTGTGTTCTGCAGCATTTTGTACCGGTAATACTATGTCTGGATCGTCCGGGTGTTTTAATGATTTCTGGGCTGTTTTTATTACAGCGTCTTCGTTGTTTGATATATCCTGATCGCTGTGAGTAATATGGATAAGAGCAGCACCTTCATCGATTATACCACCGGCTTCCATAAGAAGTGCAACAAGAGACATTTGATCGCTGCGAAGCGAATAAATACCGGGTGTTCGAACAGCTCCGGTAACAGAGACTTTAGACGTTTTATAATCCAGTACACGTGCAAATACTGAAGGACGAGTCACGACATGTTCTGGATAGTACGCATCAATAATATCTGATTCAATTTGGGACAGAGTTCTTCCCACTGCTTTGATATCGCCAACAATTGGAAGTGTGATATTCCCGCTTGTGTTCACTCTTGATATGTACGGCGTAACTGTAGTACTGCTGCTTATTTCCTTGGCCGATATGAAACGGACTACTGCAGGCATGGTTAACTCAATAGCGTCACCCACCACGGTACAGTAAGGTCCGCCGCCAATTTTAGCTCTGACCATACGATCCGTATCTATAGAGGGAGGGACAGGTCCGCTATTCTCGAATTCAATAAGCTCTTTTGCAGTAGGATGATGGACGTTATCACATCCGGCTAAACAGACCAATAATAACTCGGTCAGAATTAGAATGAAAAGTTTCTGAATCTTCCATGTACAGATGACAAATGATTTGTAATTTGACAAGTTCACTTTAATACCTCCTCAGGATTATGTGCAGAGTTCTACTATTCATGCAGGTTGCTGCATCCGAAGCTTGTTAAACAATCAACGCTCCCTCCCCAAGAATAGAGCAACGATCATATCAAGCCTGTTGTATGCTTGTGCTTGAACCGGCTTATCTGCACTGTTTCTTGTTAGAAATTATTGCTATAACTATACAAACACCGCTCCAAATCCAGTTCCAAACATGCACATCACTTTGTACAAGATGGAACTTAACTACACTAACACATATTGCTCAGAATCAATAACACGGCCTAATCAATTTCAGGATTAAAACCTGTTTTGGCCTTGCCGTTTTTTTCTACTCTTTGTTGGAGGTCATAAAAATTTTGTCAATAGTCGGATTGTATCGGTTCAACTTTTTCCCAAAAGGAGAATACTGCTGCAGTTTTATGGTATATTCCGTAATGACCAGTCTGCAAACGAACCAAGTTGTTATTGACATGCGCTCCATCATCATTTCTCCGAAGGCTGCTTCCTGCAAGCCTTTATTGCTCCACCTCTTTTACATTCTTGTGAAGCTAAACTCATATGCCATTCAAAGGACTTGTAATTTCTACTATCGCCCGATAAAATATATGATAAAAAGCCCATAACGGCATAAAAAATAATTTTTACCGATTATTACAATTAGAATGGCAAGAATCAATATCTTGACAGTCCCCTTTTACCTTTTTTACTGCTTTGCCCATTTTCGCATTAAAAACGGCAACTATTTGGAAAAAAACATCTGAGCGTTTCTCACAGAAACAGTGTTAAATAATAAAAACGATCTTTAGTTGCAACGTGTTAATAACCCAAGGATTTAACCAATATGACAAGAATTGTGGTATTATTTATGCGGCTTATCGACAATATCTCTCCTATCAGCTTGTAGCCACCATCTACGTGGAAAAAGGTGCAAGTTAGCTCCAAGTACGACTCATTCTACCTGTTTTATCGATATTATCTATTATAGCAAAAGCAATATAACCTGCTATCATAGCTATGATTGTGAGGGTGTGGTCTCGGTATTATTCAGATATAAAATGCTGCCCCTGTTCAGCCAGAATGCTTCTTGCGTGGTGGCAGTCTTTTGCAATCTGTTTCGAGAGGTCCTCGGGACTTTTGAATTTATGCTGGTTGCGGATACGCTCAATGAAATCCATGCTCATATAATGACCTATCAGGTCTCCGACATCTTTAATCAACAGATGTGCTTCTATGAGCAACGGAAAATCGTTGCCGTAAGTTCTTGCCTGACCGATACTATAGACGGCAGGGATTCCTTTTTTGGAAGTAAGAGCATCATCCATAGCTTTACCGATCTTAACAAAACCGGCATAGACCCCCTCAGCCGGAATCACCTGCTTAGGCTTTTTCATATTCAGAGTAGGAAAGCCCAGTTTTATTCCAATTCCGCGACCTGGAATAATCCTCTCGGCAATTCGATATGGCCGGCCTAAAGCCTTCGTGGCATCGTCCACGTGGCCGCCTTCGAGCATATAGCGAATCATAGTGCTCGATACCCTGACAGTTTGGCCTGTAGAAAGCTTGATTTTTTTGGGTTCGATTATGCGTACTTCAAAGCCCCTGGTGTTGATCAATTTCTTTAGAGTATTGATATTTCCGGCTCGTCCCGCACCGAAATTAAAATCATCGCCCTCTACAACCACACTTGGCCTGATATGCTCTACCAAAAACCGCTCTATGAAATCTTCCGGTGAAAGATCAAGCAGCTTGCGGTTGGTTCTTAACACAATCACTTTATCTGCGCCGCATTCGGCCAAAAAGTACTTTTTAATGTCAAGGGGGCTCAGTACGCCGGGCGCCATTTCCGGATGAAGAATGGCGACCGGATGCGGATCAAAAACCATCGCTATTAATTCCGTATAGTTTTGTTCGGCAGCTTTTCTTGCGACCGCCAAAATCTCCTGATGACCAACGTGGACGCCATCAAAGTTCCCAATAGTCAGAACACAGCCCTTCGGGATTTGCTTAAACTGTGATATTGTCTGGATGATTTTCATTTAATACCGCTCAGTCTTTCGGAATTCATTGTTTGTTTGAGCCGCTGCCCGAACCAGCGCACCATAAATAGCGTTGCGATGCTCAATATCTTTCATGACTTCCGGATGCCACTGCACGAATAAGCCGAAACCGCCGTCGATTCTTTCCAATGCCTCAATGACACCATCATCGGCACGAGCTGTAACCTTCAAGTTCTGTCCGATCTTTTCGACCGCCTGATGGTGATTCGAATAAACCATTACTTCTTCATCGTCAAGAAGGTTTGCTAACGAGCTGTTCGGTACGATTTTCACACGATGATACTTTCGGCGATGGGTCACTTCTTTTCCCACTTGTGAAGGAATATCCTGGATAAGCGTACCGCCCGAGACAACGTTGGTGAACTGCATACCAAGACAAACTCCGAGTATGGGCTTGCCGCTCTCTAACCACGCAGGGATAAGCTGACTTTCAAAATTATAGCGCTGTTCGGGCATTATCTTGATAGTTTCATGTGGCTGCTGGCCGTAAGAATCAGGTGGAATGTCGTCGCCTCCTACAAGAACCAGACCATCAAGTTCCTCGACATATTGCAGCAAAATCTCTTTATCGGTTATAGTTGGCAGTATTACAGGTGCGCCACCGTTCTCAGTTACGGCTTTCACATAGGCGAAATTTGTTACGGTTGACACCGAGCCGTTGTCCTCATTTATATGATAAACGCTCGTGATACCGATAAGGGGCCGGGATGGCCTGTTATTGCTATGACAGCCAGAAAAAACTGTAAATAGCGCTAAAGATAGCAAAAAAAGATTGTTTTTCATTGCCAGGTGTTGTTCGAATGCAATGTTTTTCTGCATGAAAATGCCTCCAGTTATCTAAAACCTTCGAATAATAGACCTAATTTAATCGAATGAGGAAAAATCTGCAATGCTTTTTGGCCCACAATAACAGCAGACACACAGGATATTTTTATTGAAAACATCTTGAAAGTTCAAAATTTAGAAAAATATTTGCAACTTAGTTGCACATTTGATAGAATTATATAATTGAAATTTAATCGTGCCTATATTTCTGAATCTAAAAGGATTTGGAGCATAAAATGATGATGAAACAAAGACTTATAGCCATATTCACGGAATTGAGGAACCACGCTCCATTCACACTTTTCGGAGCTGCTACGGGAATCGTTTGCATGCTCTTGTTTAAAAACATTGGTTCGAGTATCAACCATCGGCTTTTCCAGATATTCCATCCCGGTCACGTTATCCTCTCGGCCATTGTAACTGCGTCACTATACAAACTTTATGTAAAAAAGGCAGGTTTTTTGAGGATCCTTATCATAGGTTACATAGGTGCCGTCGGAGTTGCTACATTAAGCGATTGTGTTCTTCCTTTTTTCGGAGAGAGCATTTTGGGAGTGGCAATTCCTGTACATGCGGACCTGCACGAGCATGATGAGTATGTTGATCATGAGCATGACTCGGAATCTGAATTGAGCCAGGAATCACACAGTATCCGGGCGCGACTTCATTTGGGCTTTGTCGAGGATTGGTATCTGGTCAATCCCGCTGCGATACTGGGAATTCTCATAGCGTATTTCCGACCGAGGACTAGGTTTCCGCACGCTGGACATGTTCTTATCAGCACGTGGGCCTCCTCATTTCATGTTCTGATGAATACGCATCGAGAACTGACGGCTATAATGTTTGTTGGTGTCTTTTTGGTTCTATTCATCGCTGTCTGGCTGCCCTGTTGTATAAGCGATATTGTTTTTCCGTTGTTATTCGTTAATTCCGAGGATCATGTATGCCATACCCACCACCATTAAAAATACAGTAGAGACGTGACATTTGAAACAATACCGGAGCAGGTATGACAATTTTAAACTTGGATAAACAAGCCCGCGAGATGCTAAAAGCCGCAAGGCTTTACTGTACCGTCGGCAGAGTAGCGATACTCAAAGTCCTGATGAAGGCGGGCAAACCTCTCAGCCAGGAACAGATTGCCGGCAGATCGGGAAAAGAACGCTTCGACAAGGTCACAATTTATCGTACCCTCGAAAGTCTGTTGAATGTCGGGCTAGTGCATAAGGTCTTTATTGACAAACGGGCGTGGCACTTTGAGCTGGCCCATAATTGCACGAAAAACCAGTGCCATCCTCACTTTACATGCACGAATTGCGGCGACACGCATTGTCTGACGGAAATATCGTTGCCGATGGCAAAAAGCCCGCACAAGGGCTTTGTTATCCACCGCCAGCAGGTCCGACTGGAGGGTTTGTGCCCAACATGTAATTAATAAGATCATGGAGGCAATTATGAAAGTATGTATTCCAACAGAAACGGACATGGGTAAGGAAGCAAAAGTATATGATTATTTCGGAAGTGCCCAGTACTTTACCATCTATGACACAGAAAAAGATGACTGTGACACGATAGATAATTCGAATAAACACCATGTCCATGGCACATGTCATCCGCTTGAGGTCTTGGAATGTAAGACCATCGATGCGATGCTTTGCTCCGGCATGAGTAAGCGGGCTATCCAAAAGCTTAACGAGAACGGAATTCGGGCATATA
>Ga0209536_100001260_pt1 | contig 41901 bp, 36 predicted proteins | sample DeeMarSeWOR28_12_FD_187461 | JGI IMG/M metagenome (GOLD analysis project Ga0209536, IMG submission 187461) | Marine sediment microbial communities from White Oak River estuary, North Carolina - WOR-2-8_12 (SPAdes) (version 2) | ecosystem: Environmental > Aquatic > Marine > Intertidal zone >...
CGTATTCTATTCCACCGAAGGTGGAAAGCCAGCGAGCAGATTCGAACTGCTGACCTGCGGTTTACGAAACCGCTGCTCTGCCAACTGAGCTACGCTGGCGTTTGTTTCAGCGAAGCTGAAACAAAGTACGTACTGATCAGTAGGTAGTACGTAGAAGAATATGCAAAACTGTCAGATTATAGGGAATAGAGAGGGATTGTCAAGAATGCCCGATTGTGTTTATCGTGACGTGATAAGCATGTGAAATTCACCCCTTGACGAAGGGGTTTTTCCTATTATAATATAATAGAATCACGATGGGAGGCCATCCAAAGGGTTTTGTCCCGCGGTAATGCCTCCCTTTTTATTTTTTTCTCTTCTTCTTTACGTACGCAAGTTTGTGGCGCAGGCCATTCATAAAAACGATATTATCCATCATCTTTCGGTACAGAGAGGAAAATTTGGATTTGTTTGGTATCATCAACTTCAGTAATTTGTGGTTTGTCAACAAGTAATCGACGAGACAATAGAAATCTCCATCTCCTGTTACGATTAAAGCCTTCTTATATTTTCCATATTCGATCATCGCGTGGAGGACGAGTTCAGCATCAACATTTCCCTTAGGCTTCCCAGTTGGCAGCACCAGCGTGGGTTTGAATACTAATATAAAGCCGTTTTTCTGTAATTGAGTGTACATGCTTTGATTCTCTGCTACATAGCCTATGAATAAATAAGCTTTTTTGATATTGTACTTGTCTTTCAGATATTTCCTGAATTTCTGGAAGTCGATTTTCCAGCCTTGCTCGCGGATGGAGAGATGAAGATTCTGGCTATCAATGAAGGCGGCGTTATTTGCTGATTTGCCTTTGCCTTTTGTTTTCTTTCTTCTCTTCATGACATTGAAATAGGGTCACAAATTACATTACCTGAGTATCCCATATTTTCTGGTATGAGTATACGCGGTTAGAAGGTGATGTCAAGAATACCCATGCTGATGATTAAGTTATTATGTTATTATGACATTCGGTAGAGAACATGTATCTTCTCGATGCATCCGCCTCAGGCGGACGTACTCGAAGGATAATATTGGGTAAAGTCATTATGTCATTGGATGCACTGCATCCAATGATCACGGTGATAACAAATAGATTACAGCGATGTTTCTTGTTGGCATTAAGTTATTGGGGAAGTGGGGACAGAATCGCTGCTTTACTAAACGTAGCAAGGTCAATTATGTCTAAATATTGGAAATTTCGTGGGGTTTATTGACAATATGAGATTAATCCATATAATTAACTTGAAAATATGTTACAGCAATTCTTAGGCAAAATATTCGGCACAAAGACCGAGCGCGAGCTCAAAGATCTCTGGCCTATTGTTGATCAAATCAATGCATTCTATGACGGATTCAAAGATGTTGATCTGGTAAAGAAGACCGAAGAGTTCAAGAAACGCATACAGGATGGGGAACTCCTGGACGATATTATGCCGGAGGCCTTTGCACTGGTCAAAGAAGCGTGCCGCCGCCTCCTGGGCCAGAAATGGCAGGTAGTCGATATCGAAAACGAATGGAATATGGTGCCTTTTGACGTGCAGCTGATTGGTGCTATTGTACTCCACCAGGGTAAGATCGCGGAAATGAAGACGGGTGAAGGTAAGACGCTGGTCGCAACTATGCCTCTGTATCTTAACGGCCTGACTGGAAAGGGTGCGCATTTGATCACGGTCAATGATTACCTTGCCCGGCGCGACCGTGAATGGATGGGGCCGGTATATGAGTCATTGGGTATGACCGTCGGTGTTTTGCAGCAAGGTATGGAGCAGGAAGACAGAATAAGTGCTTATAAGCGCGATATTACCTATGGTACGAATAACGAGTTCGGGTTTGATTATCTACGTGACAACATGGTCTGGCGTTTTGAGGATAAAGTCCAGCGCGGCCACCACTACGCGATTGTTGACGAGGTTGACAGCATTCTGGTCGATGAAGCGCGTACCCCGTTGATTATTTCCGGACCGGTTGAGCACGAGACAAAAGCCTACAATGAAATTAATCCAATTGTTCAACGTTTAAATTCAGCGCAGACCGTGTACGTTAATCGTGTGGTTGCCGAAGCAAAGAAGCTCCTTGATGAAGGAAATGAGAAAGAGGCGGGCTTGAAACTTTTACAGGCGCGGCGCGGTTCACCAAAAAATAAACAATTACTTAAACTCGAGCAGGAAACCGGAGTCAAGAAGCTGATCGAACAGAACGAACTCAATTTCCTGCGTGAAAAGAGCTTTGCCAAAGTTGATGATGATCTGTATTTTGTTATCGATGAGAAATCGAATATCGTTGATCTCACTGAAAAAGGTAGGCAGTTCGTTTCGCCGAAGAATCCCCAAATGTTCGTGCTGCCGGATCTGAGTGAGACGATCGGCAAGATCGATAAAGATGAACACCTGACCGCAAAAGAGAAACTCTTCGAGAAAGAAAAGGCATACCAGGACTACGCCCGGAAAAGCGAAACGCTTGCCAACCTGCGCGCCTTGCTAAAAGCATATTCACTATTTGAAAGGGATGTTGAGTATGTGGTTCAGGATGGGCACGTGATCATCGTCGATCAATTCACGGGCCGCTTGATGCCTGGCCGCAGGTACTCTGATGGTTTGCACCAAGCGATCGAAGCAAAGGAAAATGTACGGGTGCAGGAGGAAACGCAGACTTTTGCGACGATCACGATACAGAATTACTTCAGGATGTATAAGAAGCTCGCGGGCATGACGGGAACCGCAGCGACCGAAGCCAACGAGTTCTGGACAATATACAAACTGGATGTCGTCGAGATCCCGACCAAAGAACCTGTTAGGCGCGTTGATTATGAGGACATTGTCTACCGGTCGAAGCGCGAGAAATACAATGCAATCATCGATGAAATAGCCCGCTGGTACGAAAAGAAAAGACCGATACTGGTTGGTACCACTTCGGTCGATGTCTCTGAAGTATTGTCGAGGTTATTGCAGCGGCGCGGTGTCCCTCATGAGGTGCTGAATGCGAAGCACCATCAGCGTGAAGCAGTCATTGTATCGCGTGCCGGTCAACCGGGTTCGGTAACGATCGCCACAAACATGGCCGGTCGCGGAACCGATATCAAGTTGGGTAAAGGTGTTGTCGATTGCGGCAAGTGCTGTATTGAATGTTTGGACGGCAATTGCTCAGAGTGTAGCCATGAGGAGAAAAAGCAATGTTTGGGCGATCTGCCGTGTGGTTTGTATATCATTGGCACTGAGCGTCATGAATCGCGTCGCATCGATAACCAGTTGCGCGGCCGGAGCGGACGGCAGGGAGACCCGGGGTCTTCCCGGTTCTATTTGTCGTTAGAAGATAATTTGATGAGAATATTCGGCTCAGACCGTGTAGCCGAGATCATGGACCGTTTCGGAGGCGAAGAGCAGAAACCTTTGACACATCCGCTAGTGACGAGGGCGATAGCCAACGCTCAGAAGCGCGTCGAGGAAAATCATTTTGAAATAAGAAAACACCTCCTCGAGTATGATGATGTAATGAACAAACAGCGTGAAGTGATATACCAAATAAGGGACGAGGTTTTACTCGGCGAGAACCTGAAGGACAGGGTCGTCAAATTCTTTGATGATGCGATCGATGATATCATTACGAAATACAGCGACGCAAAGATCAATCCCGAAGAGTGGGATTGGGATGCTATCAAGGGTGAGTTCAACCTTCTTTTCCTGACTGACGTAGCAATATCCAAGGAGAAGATCCCAAAAATGAAACAGGAAGAACTGCTCGATCTCCTGTTGGATAAGGCAAAAGAAAAACTCGACTGGCGCGAAAAGGAATTTGAACCTGAAATTTTTCACGAATTATTGAAGTTTGTCCTGCTTGGCACAGTCGACAGTAAGTGGCGCGATCATTTGTATTCATTGGATGCGTTGAGAGAAGGTATCAGTCTGCGTGCCTACGGCCAGAAAGATCCGCTGATTGAATATAAGTTTGAGTCCCGCAAGATGTTCGATGAATTGCAGCGGGATCTTGCCAGGGATGCGTCGGGATTGGTTTTCAGGGCGCAGCCCAGACCGGGTGCGGTGAGAAGAGCGCAGCCGACTCGCGAGTACAAGCCAAGCACGCGACCGCAGGCCGTGCCCGAGCCAGTGGGCGCACAGGTAGCCGCGGCACACGCCGGGACTGCGCACCCAGGGCAAAAAGGTTCCGCTCCGGTTAGCGTGGCTAAAAAGGTTGGCCGCAATGATCCGTGTCCCTGCGGCAGCGGCAAGAAGTATAAGAAGTGCTGTGGGAGGAGTGCATCGTGAAACCATTCCAGGTGCATCTTTTCAGTGAAGAGGGGAAGATCCCTGAGTCGGTGCCTCTCGAACCATCTTTTGTTTACGGCAATAAGCGTTACCTTAATTTCCTTCACTTTGATTGCCTGCATCTGAAGAATAGTGAATTCTTGCGGGAAACGGCTCGTATGAATATTGAGGCTAGGGGTATTGTGCCGACTGACGGCCGCGCCGAGATCATGTCCAATCTGCAAGATGAAATGTCAGAAGTGAAGCGTATTGAATCTTTGCTCTTTTTCCCGGATGAAGTTTCGATGATGTTTGCTTTGATTTCCATCTTTGGTCCGAAAACCACATTCTTCATTGATTATGAAACCTCTGGCAGTTTGATCAACGTATTGCAATACCGGCGCATTGAATATTATGATTTTCATGAGCTTGAACGATTGCGCAAGTTGCTCGGTGATCATGCGGAAAAGGTCATGTTTGTGGACGGTATATATGAATGGTTGGGTAATATCGGGCCCGTGAACAGCATCGTGAACATGGCAAGGGAAAGCGAATGCATCATCGTCGCCAACGAACTGAATTCTTTTGGATTGCTGGGTCGTGAGGGAAGGGGTTTTGTGGATCTCTGTAACATCTACGAAGACATTAATATCGATATTGGCAGCTTCAGCCGATTCCTCGGTGGTTTTGGCTGCTACCTTGGAGCTAAGAAATACCTCGTTAACAGGATCAGGGAGAATATCGGGCACATAACGGATTTTGTGCCCCAATTCATGCTTGCGGTGAACCTTGCCGGGCTTCAGATGATCAAGGAAAAAACAAAGAACAAGGACTTGCATAACAGGCTGTGGAAGAACAGCCGCTATCTGATAACCAATCTCAAGCAAATGGGTTTTGAGACCGTTAGTGAGACGCCCCTCGTTGTTGTTTCGTTCAATAATAATGAAGAGGCTGGTGAATTCACGAGAAAACTGATTGACGAGCAAATAATCGCAGCACAGAAAAAAGAAAGGCTCCGGCTCTGCATCTCTGTTGAACATAGTAAGGAAGACCTTGATTTTTGCCTGCATAAGTTTGAGATAATAGGAAATGCACTTGGGATAGTGAAGACCTAGGGTTTCACTATCCCTAAATCCGAAATCCGAAGCAAATCCTAAATTCTAAATCATAAGAACATTCAAAAGACGTGCTCGTGGTTCGTGCATCGTATTCGTAAGGAAGCCGTAAAGACACATGATACGAGTACAATCTACGAATCGCGAGTACGATACACATTTTTGAGGCAATACAATTGACTTTGGCTCGTCGACCGATATACTTAGGTGAATATGAAAGAGCGACCCGAGAATATAATCAAAGACAAAGATCTCGTCTTGATATACCTCGATGAGAAACGACAGTTTCTTGTTCAGGCGATCAAAGGCTTGAGATTGTCATCTGACCTTGGTGACTTGAATCTGACGGGCATCATAAACCAGCCATTCGGTTATGTCGGACAGACACATCTCGGGAGGAATTTCTACTGCCTTAAACCAAGCACTGCAGATCTGATGATGAAAGTGAGGAGGACCACGACGATCGTCTATCCCAAAGACTTAGGGTATTTGATCCTCGAGACCGCGATCGGTCCCGGTTCAAGGGTCGCGGAATTAGGAACCGGTAGTGGCGCTTTGACCTTGGTGCTGGCGAAATTCGTCGCTCCGGATGGAGTTGTCTTCAGTTATGAACGCAGGGAGGATTTCATCGAGAATGCAAAGAAGAATATTGAGCGGGCAGGGTATGCAGCTAACGTTGAATTCAAATGTACAGACGTAGCTAAGCAGGGGTTTGGTCAGACTGATGTAGATGCGGTTTTCATTGACGTTCCCGAACCATGGGTGATCGTACCCAAGGCCTTTGAAGCCCTGAAAGGCGGTCATCACCTGGTGAGCTGGAGTCCTAATGTCGAACAGGTTAAGAGTACGATCGAAGCTCTTGCGGCGCATAATTTCCAGCGTATCAAGGTGAAAGAAATAATCGAGCGTGAGATGCTCGTGCGGATGCAGGGCGTAAGACCACGCGAGCGGGGAATAACGCACACGGCTTACCTTGTGCGTGCGCAAAAGATCCTCGCTACTTCGTAGCATCGATTACAGTGATGACCAGATTGATAACAGAGATTATTTCTTGGTGATTCTCTTACTGGGCAATTAAGTAGTTCTGTAATTTTGTCATTTGGATGTTGTGCAGTCAGTCCAAGAGACACTTGCGCTTCAATCGAGGCACAGCTGGATGAGAGGTTATGTGCGGTGACATTTAGACACCCCCACCTTATTCCTCCCCCCTCAAGGGGGAGGAAATCACGGTTTTGTTACTTCCTCAAGTAAGGATGTGGTACATCGTCAAGGATAAATCGGAAATCCTAAACAAATACGAATTTCAAAGCACCAATTTCAAAACCGTTTTGAACTTTAAACTTTGGTGATTTGGCATTGTTTAGATTTTAGGTTTTAGTGCTTAGAATTTCTTCTTGCTAGTCAAGGTACGCCATCGGGTCTACTGGCTTGCCGTCTTTACGTAATTCAAAGTGTAGTATTGGTCCTGACAGCGAGCCGCTCTCGCCGACCCGACCGATGATCCTGCCGGCAGGTATTTCATCACCGGTATTCACCAGCATTTCGGCCAGATGCCCGTATAGTGAATAATAGCCGTCTAGATGATCGACCAGCACAAGGTTTCCGTAACCCATGAACCGGTCGGCGTAAACGACTTTGCCTGGCCCTACGGCATATACATTGTCACCGTATTTCGTGCTGATATCAATGCCATTGTTCCGTGTTGTTGTATTGTATTTAGGGTGTATTACCTTGCCAAAATTGGTTATCACGCTGCCATGGCAAGGCCAGGACAATTTGCCGCGGTTGTTCTCCAGATAGTTCGAACCACTGATCGCTTTTTCCCGCTGGCGTTCCAGGGATACGATCAGCTCTTCCAGTTTACGCTGGGCGCTCTTTAGCTCTTTCTCCAGATCACGTTTCTTGCTTTCCTGCTTCGCGACCTGACTTAGGATTTGATTCTTGTTGCGTCTGTCCTCATTGAGCCGGGACAATTCACCTTCTTTTTCTTGTTTTCGGTTCTCCAGGGTTTGTATGAGATCATTGCGTATCTGTTTGTCGGTGAGATACCGTTTCCAGTCGCTCTCAAAGGCAGAAAATGCTCTTTTATCGTCCTGGGCAAGCAGCTGCAGGTAATAGGAGGATGAAAGGATCTGCGGGAGAGACTTTGACGAGAAAAGTATGTTCATTTTGTAGAATGGTTTCCACTTGTACAACCGTACGATGCGCATGCGCATATCGCCCTTTTTCAGGCGCATTTTGGATTCAAGCCGGGCGATCTCCCTTTCCAGTTCCGCAACCTTTGACTTTTCGCGATTCTCCTGTGCGGTCAGATCATCGATGTACTGGATTGTCAGGCCTATGCCTTCATCAATTTTTTCGATGTGAGCAAGGGTGCCGACTTTTTGCTTCTCCAGACTTGATATCTCCTGGCGTACTGCATTGAGTTTGGACTTCAATTCGTCCAACTCCTGTTGTTTTTCCACCAGCTGTGTAGCCAGGCAGAGGACAACGATAAGTATCTTCATTTCAAGAATCTCCGTATTGCGATACTTGAGCCGATCAGACCAAAAAACACACCGCCGATAATGGTGCCAAGCAAGAAATACCAATGCGGGAAATACACATTGTCGAAAAAGAAAGTGGCGACGCGGTGTGTGATCGCGGTCAGCACGAAGGCAACGAGCCCGCCGAACGCACCCTGTACAATACCTTCAAAAGTAAAAGGAATGGCGATGAAACCATCTGATGCGCCAACTAACTTCATTATTTCGATCTCGGTGGACCGTGCAAAAATAGTCAGTTTGATTGTCTGGAAGATCACAAAGATGACCGAGAAGATGATAATTGCCAGCAAACCAAAATCAAAGATCATTATGACATTTGTGACCTTCTTGAGTTGATCAACGAGCTCGCCTCCATAGAGCGTTTCATCGATGCCCTCCAGGAGCATGATCTTGGCGCTGATTTCGTCCAGGCCGCGAGCATTGCGGAAGCTGCTTTCCAACTTGATCTGGAAAGACGCGGGCAACGGGTTTTCTTCGAAGACGTTCAGGACTTCCTCACTGTCTTGTAATTCTGACCGCAGTTCATTCAGGGCTTGCTCAGAAGAAACGTAGATGACCTGTTCGACACCTTTTATCTTTTGAATGTTTTCCTTCAGTCGGTCGGCATTGGCACGGCGATCAAGGAAAGCGATGATCTCGATCTTTTCATCGAGAATTATAGTAGCTCGATGGAGGTTGACCGTGACCAGTGAAAATAGCGCCAGCAGGAACAGGGATATCGCTGCAACCAGAAGTGACAGGAAGAAGAGCGAAGCATTACGGGTTATTGTACGAACGCCTTCTCGGACTCCAATGCGTAATGACATACTCACTTATCCTGAACGAGCCGGCAGTCTTCAATCCTGAGCATTCTTTTCTTCATTTTCTTGACCAGGCTAATGCTGTGGGTCGCCATGATGACTGTCGTCCCCTTGTAGTTGACATCGAGGAGGATATTCGTTATGTCCTCAGAGCTTTTGGCATCGAGATTTCCGGTTGGCTCATCGGCGAGCAGGATATAGGGGTCCCGTACCAGAGCCCTCGCGATGGCAACTTTTTGCTGTTCGCCGCCCGACAGCTGATACGGATAACCGTATTTCTTGTGGCTCAAGCGCAGATAAGTGAGGGTCTCCATTAGTTTCTTTCTAACCTCGCGCGGCGGCGTATCGGTCACCTCAAGCGAAAAGGCGACGTTTTCCTCCAGTGTTCGGTCCTGGAGCAGTTTGAAATCCTGGAAGACCACCCCGATTTTTCGGCGGAAATTAGGGATATCTTTCTTCTTGATGTCTTTGATATTTTGATTCAGGACCTTGACCGTACCGCGTGAGGGTTCTACGTCCTTATATATCATCTTAAGGAGTGTGGTTTTTCCGGCACCGGTAGCGCCGCAAATAAAGACAAATTCACCTTTTTCAATGTGGAAAGTAATATCTTGTAGAGCTACCCAGTCCTTTTGATAGATCTTAGATACCTTGTCAAATGTGATCATTAAAATTAATATAACCAAAATTCAAATTTTGTCAACAATTGAGCACGATGCGCTGCGCGCATCGTGCTCTCGATGACAGTGATAAACGAATTGATTACAGTGATACTCATTAGTCATTAGGTCATTATGTCACTTGGTCATTTTGTCAGTAAGTCAGTTGTTGTGTTATTGAGTAATTATGTAATTGAGTCCATTGATATTGTGTATGTCTATGTTTTCGAGTATTTTTTCAGGTATTTTGTTTTTGTAGCGCAATATCTTGACTTTGTCATTCTTTGCTGCTATAATCACCCGTGAAGGTTGTGGCCAATAATCGCAAGGCTTTGCATGACTACCATGTTCTTGAATCGTTTGAAGCCGGGGTTGTTCTTGGAGGCGGCGAGGTGAAGTCCCTGCGTCAGGGCATGGTTTCGATGAGCGACGCTTACGGTGGCATAAGTGATGGGGAAGTCTTTATTTATAACCTCCACATCTCTCCTTATAAATTTAGCAGCGGACAGTATAACCCCAAACGTAAGAGAAAACTACTGCTGAAGAGCAGGGAAATAAAGAAACTGTACGGGCTTGTACAGCAACGCGGTAATACTCTGATACCACTTAAAATATATTTCAATGAACGCGGTTTCGCGAAGATGGAAGTCGGTGTGTGTAAGCGCAGGCGGCTCTATGATAAAAAAGAGAAGATACTGAAAAAAGAAGAAGAAAGAAAGCTTGCCAAGGTCAAAAAGATAGCACGATGACAATACTGCTCCTTTCCTTGATGTGCGTTATTCCCAACAAGTATCGAATAACATGCGGCGAGCGTAGCGTACTGGTTGATCCGGAAAGGGTTGAAATCCAGGACTACGTTTCATTGAAGCCCCTTGCCGAATTGCTGGGCCTGAGCTATATCATGGATAATACAACACAGCAACTGCACCTGGCCGGCAATGGGCGCAAAGTCGTTATCGTTCCCAACATTGCGGTGATCGAATCAGGAGATCAATACCATAACATACCGTTTGCGCCCGTTTACAGGGGCGGCGATGTCTTCTTTCCGGTTCAGCTCATCACGAATACGTTGGGTACTGCATTTGAGCAACTTGTCTTTGTTTCGAGCGTAACTGAGATACCCACGATCGGTAAAATCATAATAGCAACGCGGGCGGATTCGACAGTAATGAAATTTACGTGGACGAAACCGATCGATTTCGATGTACGTTTTGCCACACGCCAGGCGATTGTCGAGATCGACGGTGTGTATAAAGATAAGCCAGTATTGAAATCAGCTGGTGCCATCAGCAGGGCAGAGCTTACGCCGCACAATACCTACACTTCGATCGAGCTGGATCTCAAAAATGTGAACTCGGTGATCGAGCGCGAAGATGAGGTTGTATTTTACTATAAAATAAGTGAGAAGATCAACACGATAGTCATCGATCCCGGTCATGGAGGCGTAGATCCCGGTGCTGTGGGCAAAAAGGGGTTGTATGAAAAGGATGTGAATCTTGCGATCAGTAGAATGGTAAAGGAATTTGTTGAAGATTCATTGAAAGTCAAGGTTATGTTGACCAGGGATCGAGATGTGTATTTATCTCTGAAAGAGAGAACCGGTATCGCTAACCGGAATGCGGCTGATCTGTTCATTAGCATACATTGTAACGCATACATGAAGGGCGCGCGCCGGAGCGGCTTCGAAACCTACTTTCTCTCGGAAGCAAAGACAACTGAGGAGCGGGCCACTGCTGCCCTGGAAAATGCGTCCCTGAAATTCGACAACGTAGCAATGCCCAATGATGATATTGGCTTCATATTATATGATCTCGCACAGAGCGCATTCCTTGATGAATCAAATCGTTTTGCCGAAAACATCCAAATTTCTGCTGAAAGGTATCTGGAGATCCCATCGCGAGGCGTAAAGCAAGCGGGGTTCTATGTACTGCATGGTGCCTTCATGCCGGCAGTATTGGTCGAAAGCGCGTTCATATCAAATCCTGATGAAGAAAAATTGCTGCGCCAGAAGAAATTCCAGAAGCAGTTGGCCTACTGCGTATACAGGGGTATAAAGGATTACATTGAAGATTACGAGAGGAGGGTGAACAATTGAACAAGCATCCGATAGGTATTTTTGATTCTGGCATTGGCGGTTTGACCGTGGTCAAAGCGGTGAAGAAGGTGCTGCCCAATGAAGATATCATCTACCTCGGTGACACAGCACGCCTGCCTTACGGCACAAAATCAACCGATGCGATCATCCAGTTTTCGATAGAAGATACAGAATTCCTGGTTGACCGGGGTACAAAGTACATAGTCATTGCGTGCTACTCGTCAGCGTCGGTAGCACTGGATACGCTAAAGGAGCGGTTTAAGGTGCCGGTCATCGGGGTCATTAAGCCGGGTGTGCGTAAAGCATTGCAGCTCAGCAAGACACGCCGGATCGGAGTCCTCGGAACTTCGCTTACTATCTACAGCGGTGCTTATGAAAAGGCGTTCAAAGAGCTCGATGCGAGTACCGAAATTTTGGGCAGGGCATGTCCACTCTTTGTCCCCCTGGTAGAAGAAGGCTGGCTTGATCACAAAGCGACCTATCTTGTTGCGAAGGAATATTTGGAACCTTTAAAGAAGGACAATGTTGACACGTTGCTTCTGGGGTGCACTCACTACCCGCTGCTTATTAAGGTCATCAGGGAGATAATGGGTGACATCAATTATGTCGATGCATCGGTCGAGGTCGGCGTTGAACTTGCCGGGAAACTCAAAGAGCTGGATATGGAGAATCCTGGCGCTGGCGGCCGCATGTCCATCTACCTGACCGATCTATCAATGAATTTCAAGGAAATCGGTGAGAGGTTTCTGGGTGAGCCAATGAAGGATTTCGCGCGGGTTTCGCTCAAAAGCAGTGGCAGCTTGCAGTGATTTTCCTCTGTGGCGTATTGGCTGACAGAAGGCCCGGAGAAAGGAATAGAAATGAGAGCATGTAATCGACAGTTGAACCAGTTGCGTGAAATGAATTTTGAGATTGACTATCTCGACTACCCTGCAGGGTCTTGTCTAGTTACGGCCGGGCGCACGAGGGGATTGTGCGCGGTTTCTGTTGAGAATCGCGTGCCCCAGTTTCTGGTTGGCAGGGGCACTGGTTGGTTGACTGCCGAGTATTCTCTGTTGCCTTTTGCCACACATGATCGGACAGCGCGTGAGGCGAATGTGGGGCGTCTGAGTGGGCGTACCCAGGAAATACGAAGGTTCATCGGAAGGTCTTTACGGCCAATTTTTGACCTGCGCATGGTTGGCGAGAGGACTTTCATTATCGACTGTGACGTGCTTCAAGCGGATGGTGGTACTAGGACCACGGCGGTCAATGGAGCGTTTGTTGCTCTTCATAGCGCGGTCGCTAAGATGATGGTGAACAAACAGTTCAAGGATTCCCCGATCACCGATTACGTTGCGGCCGTGAGTCTGGGTATTGTCAAAGGACAGTTGATGCTCGACCTGGATTACGAAGAAGATAGCAGTGCGGAGATCGATATGAATCTTGTTATGACCGGGCGCGGCAAGATCATCGAGACTCAGGCAACTGCGGAGCGGTCGCCCGTAGCCCGGGAGAAGTTCGAAGAATTACTGGATCTGGGCATTAACGGCATCGAGCAGATAGTCACCCTGGAGAAGAAAATACTTGAGGCAGGAACAGGATAAGGAATTCAGCCGGGTCGTTGCCGAGAAACAAAAAGGGCGCCGTATTGATCAGTATTTGATCAGCGCTGGTATTGGCATTTCACGCAACCTGACCCAGAAGTTGATCCACAGCGGTAAGGTACTTGTCAACAACAATCCTGTAAAGAGCGCCTATCGTGTGAAGACCGGCGACGAGATCTACGTGCGTTTCCAGACCGAGATCGCGCCGCAGGTCAAGCCTGAAGAAATCCCTCTCGATATAGTATATGAAGATGATGATGTTATTATTGTCAACAAACATAAAGGGATAGTTGTTCACCCTGCACGCGGCAATTTCGAACACACCATGGTCAATGCACTGCTGCATCACTGCGGTCAGTTGCCGACGCTGGGCGACAAGGTGAGGCCCGGTGTCCTCCATCGTCTTGACAAAGACACTACGGGCCTGATCGTTTTTGCGAAAACTGATCATGCACTAAGCAGTCTGAGCAGGGCCATAGAAAAACGTGAAGTTACAAAGAAGTACGATGTCCTGTGTTGGAATTACCCCGGTCTGCCTGAAGGGGTGATTGAAGCGCCGATCGGCCGCAGCGGTCTGGATCGAAAGAAGATGGTTGTCACACCACTTTCATCAAAATTGGCAACGACCAAATTCAAAGTTCTGGAACGTTTCCGTATCGCAACCTACCTTAAGGTGTCGCTTATCACGGGAAGGACCCATCAGATCAGGGTGCACTTCAAGCATATCGGCTGTCCGATCGTGGGTGATAAGGATTACGGCGGCCGGAGTCCAGGAGTGATCGGCAGGAGCGAAGAGCTGGCTGTATTCAAGGGGGTCTTGAATGCGATCGACCGGCAGGCGCTTCATTCTGCGGAACTGAATTTTGTCCATCCGCGCTTGAAAAAGAGAATGCGCTTTGAAGCACCTCTTCCTGAAGACATGTGCCAAGTACTTGTCTGTTTGAGAAAAGAATCCCGCCGGTAGTATCACTGAACCCATGCCAAATAGAATTAAAGCAAGTAGCGTAGTAAGAAGAGATTGATAATGAACGGTATTTACCTGTACCTGTTGCTTCGAGAGATAAGAAGTCGTCTCCTCGGCGCTCATGTCGAGAGCATTAGCGCAAGGGACCGTGTCGCACAACTCACGCTGGGCGAGAATGCACTCATCATTTCATTGCATCCAACAGGCCTTGGCCTTTTTCTTTCCGAAAAGGAGTGGGACGGTTACGAACTAGTGAAGACCATGAACGACGTCGTCAGGTCATGCAAGATCGCCGATGTTCTGCAGCCCGGCCTTACGCCGGTCATGAGGATCCTGCTCGAAAAGGACTTTCCAACGAAGGAGAGACCGGAAATAACGATTTCATTATATCCTGAAGCGCCAAATATCGTGTTGAAGACAAAGGGGGTGCAGCGGCGATTTCTTTCACGTTATACCGAAAAGAAACCCAAAGCTTCGATACTTGATCTGGATGATGCACAGCCGGTTAAAAGCACGGTTGAGCATCTTGTAAGCCATTTCGAGGGAATCGATAAGAAGATGGCTGGTGAATTGACCCGCGCTAATATTAAATCATTGAAGGCGATCTTGAAGGGAAGCGAGGCTATCCCAAAACTGCTGTCTATTGTGCCGATAAGAGTTAGTCTCTTCGCCAAACAATGCGAAATGGAATGCAGCTCATTCAATGAGCTTTTTCGGATTGCGCTGACCGGATTTCTGCGGGCACGCGAAATGGATGAGGCAGAACACCAGAAGCGCTCTGCTATCCGCGTGATGAGAAGGCGTATTGTGCGCCTGCAAAAACGGCTGCGCACGACCGAAGAGATCGAGCAGCTGAGGATCAGAGGCGAATTGATCCTGGCAAATATCGCGAAGATAAAGAAAGGGAAAGCATCCATCTCTGTCTTGAATCCATACACACAAGAACAAATGGAGATCGGGTTGGAGCAAAATCTATCCGCTCAGGAAAATGCACGGCGTTACTTCACGCGATACAAAAAGGAAAAGAGAGGGCAACCCAAACTCAGGGAACAGATAAGGACATTATCGGAAAAGATCGATGATCTCCAGGGTAGACCATATGTTAGACCAAAGCGAGGAACAAAGGATACCAGTATACCTTCAGTCAAGGAACCGTTCCATAAGTTCCATCTCGATTCCGGTGCTATCTTGTTCGTGGGCAAGAACGCACGCTCGAATGATGAGCTGACATTCAAACATGCTCGTCCTGGCGATTACTTCTTCCATACACGTGGCTTCGAAGGTTCACACGTGATCTTGAGACCCAATATCCCAAAGGGACAACGTCCGAGCAGGGATGAGATGATCGCGGCGGCTTCGATTGCTGCGTATTTCAGCAAAGCCAGGAAACAGCATAACGTACCTGTTTCCTATTGTCAGCGTAAGTACCTCAAGAAGAACAGAAAAGGCAAGATCGGCAGTGTGATACTGATGAGGGAGGAAGTAGTGTTCGTTGACCCAGGATTGCCGGCAGAGAAATAGTCATTGGATGCTTCGCATCCATTGATCTCTTACTATGTTATTGAGTAATTGTGTAATTGAATGTTTCGTATATCGTACTCGTAATATACAGCCGGACGTTTTGTCAAACGAATACGATTTACGAGCTACGAATACAGTGCATATGAACCCGTTGACTTTTAAGGTTTTCGTGTTATACTCTTCAAAAGGAGGAGGTATGCCTGAGGCCAGCAAAGAGATCGAAGAAGGCAAGATTTGGGCATTTATAGGTTATTGGTGGATTCTGTTCCTTGTTCCGCTCCTGGGCAAAAAAGACAACAAATTCGCGTTATTTCATGGCAAGCAAGGCATGGTGTTGTTCGCTTTTGAGATCGTAGTCTGGATTCTCAGCTACATCCCTGCTATTGGATGGTTCATCATAGGTCCCGTTGGCAGCATTATTTGTTTGATCCTGGCGATAATCGGCATGGTCAAATCGTTGCAGGGCGATTACTGGAAGATGCCAGTACTAGGTGATATTGCCGAGAAGATAAAGATCTGAATTCCAAATCGCTGGTCAAACTAACAAAAGGAGAGAAGGAGGAAAAATGATCCAACGCATCAAAGATATTCTTTTCAAGCCGAAAGATACGTGGCCGCAGATCAAGGCGGAAGCAACTGGTATTGGGCAGGTTTTCACAGGCTATGCGATGATACTTGCCGCCCTTCCCGCAGTGTGCGGTTTCCTTGGCTTCACACTGGTCGGGCAGAGTTTCGGTCCGATCACTGGTTTCTTCAGGATCCCGTTCATGTACGCGCTTGTTTGGGCTATCGTATGGTACGTGCTGATCCTGGTTGCCCTTTATATTGAGGGCTTGGTGATCAATGCACTGGCGCCGTCTTTTGGCTCAAAACAGAATTTGGTGAACGCCTACAAACTGGCGGTCTACGCCTCGACACCCATGTTCGTAGCGGGCATCCTCAATATCATACCTGCCCTCGGAATCCTTGTTTTCCTCATTAGCCTATACAGCTTCTACCTGCTTTTCATCGGCATGCCAGTGATGATGGAGACCCCAAAGGAAAAACATGTGGGTTACTACGTCGTTTCACTCATCATAATGCTCATTATCTACTTCATAGTTGGGGGTATATCGAGCGCAGTGATGACCGCAATGTGGCGGCCGACGCTCTTTTAGAATCTCTATTTACTGACGATCTTCGTCCCGGCGTCGCCAAGTAATGCTTCTTTTGCTTGGGCCAGCGAGGTGATGATCGCAACCTGACCACCACTGGCGACGAAGCTGATCGCGGCTTCTATCTTGGGTCCCATGCTGCCCGGAGGGAAGTGTCCATCATCCAGGTATTTCGTTGCTTCAGCAATGGTTATCGTTTTGAGTATTTTCTCATCCTCTCTCTTGTAGTTCAGAAAGACATTGTCCACATTAGTAAGGAAGAGCAGCGTGCGAGCATCAATGTCGTGCGCTAATACTGCCGATGCGCGGTCCTTGTCGACAACTGCGTCGACACCTTCGTAAGTGCCATTATTTTCGATATACACTGGTATGCCACCACCACCGGCCGCAATGACAATTGTCCCGAAGTCAACGAGCATTTGTATGGTGCGCCGGTTTACTATTCTCTTAGGTATGGGCGAGGGAACAAGCCTGCGGTAGCCGCGCCCTGAATCCTCTTTGATCACCCAATTGAACAATTCGGCGAGCGTCTCCGCTTGTTTCTTGGTGTAGAAAGGGCCGATGTATTTCGTCGGGTTGATGATCGACGGATCGTTGGGGTCAACGATGACCTGGGTGACGATCGTCACAACATCGCGCTCGATGTCCATGGTCATGAGTTTGTTTTGGAGGCTTTGTTCGATCATGTAGCCCATGCCGCCCTCGGTGTCAGCGACGATGACGCCTAGGGGCAGTGCGGGGATGTCAGTCTTTGTTCTTTCTACTCGCAGGAGAGCATTGCCTACTTGCGGACCATTGCCATGGGTGATCGCCAGTTTGTACCCCTCCTGGATCAACTCAACAATGCCCTCCAGACTCTTGCGGGTGTTTGCGAATTGTTCGTGTATGTCTTCCTTGCCAGTGGATGAGATTGCATTACCACCAAGCGCGACGACGGCCTTTTTCATCCAAAAGTATAGACTTGCGTTCAAAAATGTCAAGAGGCAGAAGCCTCTATGATTACGGCGATGAAGAGCAGATTACAAAGATGTGTTACAGTTAACTTCGGTATGGACGTGGTTGAAGCGGAAATATCCTTTTAACGAAATGATTCCAGTAGTTTGCGGGCTTTTTCGGCTTCCTCAACGGATCCGATCGCCGTTAGGTAGTTAACATTGTTTTGCAGCATCAGACGAACATATTCCAGGTTCTGCTCTAAGCGGCTATCATTTACGACCGGCGGTTTGGCCAGGTGCAGATCGGGGAAGTCAAAGAGCATGACGGTCGAATCGCCCGTAACTCTGCGCACGAGCCCGTAGGGTAAGCGCATATAATCGGGTTTTACTTGGTTCAGATCCTGGTCAACCCAGGGCGTGGATAAGAATACACCCTTATTGAGTTTGGCTTCCACGAGGCTTTCGAGCAACCTGATGAATCTCGCTTGGATCAAACGAGGCGCATATGGCAGTCCGTATTCGAATTTGTAGAGTTCTTCCAGGTAAAGCTCCGCGGGTGAGCGCACTGCAGCGTACAGCGCAGGGTACTCCTGTGCAATGTATTTGATGTACCAGGTGCGGCGCAGCAGCGCCTTGTCAATTATGACCAGATCTTTTCTCCAGCCTTTAATGTGGCGCAGATACATGAGCGGGGAGTAAATATCCCAGTGCGTAGCAATGAGCAAACTCGAGTCGGGTAATTGTCCAGCGTGAGCCCGGCCAAAATCGATGCCAAAGGTGTTGCCCCGCAAGGTGCAGGTATTATAGTTAACGAGCGGAATTACACTGGCAATGAGCAATAGTAACACCGGCCGGAATACCCTGCGCAGCACGTGCAAACCGTAGGCAAAAGTGGTGACCAGGACGATCAAACTTGGTATATAGTATGGTTCTATGTCCGGTATCGAGTAGTTGATCGTGTAGGCAAGATTGAGGATCAAGATGGCAAGCATCAGCCAGAATTTCTTGTTGTCGATCCGGAATAGTTTCCATAAACCAACAATTGAAGGTATGATCAACACGTAGAGGAAATCTCTTAGGAGGAACTGCAATCCAATTAACAGGTTTTTGAACATTTCGGCGGGGGCGAGGCTGAACATCCAGACCTGGTATTGCTTTCCAGTCACGTGCCAGATAAGACGTTGCAGGTTGTACGTGTTACCCCATGCGATATCGGCTCTGCCGTGCGTGCGCGCTATTAGGTAGTAGTACAGGGTCAATCCCAAGACAAAAAACAGCATGCCGATCAGCGTTCTCTTTAATCCGGGTCGATAGACCAGTAAAAGGTAGATCATGACCGGTACGGCGAGCGAAAAGAAGATAACGTGATTAGTGAGTGCCAGCCCGAGTGAATACATCGTCATGTAGAATATGCGGTCAGAATTGCACCGGTATATTAGATAGATCACGAGCACCGCACATAAACCGGTCAGCGGGTATACTTCGTTAGTTATTGACGTACGCCATACCGTGGGTGAAAATGCGAAGAGCGTTGCGACGATGACCGGCGCCAGATTATTATCAGTAATACGGCGTCCAACGATGTAGAGAACTGCGGCGGCAAGAGTCGAGAAGAGTGCGGACAGGAAATTCAGATTGCCTGCAGGTTCGCCCGGAAGGCGTGTAAATAGATGCGAGAGAAGGGTGTACAGGGGATAGCCCGTGGGGTGCGCAATGCCCAGGGTGCAGGAAACCGTGGCGAGCTCACCAGAATCGATCAGGTAGATATCAGGGCAAAGGGAGTATGAATAGACCGCGAGTATGACAAGTGACAGGATCGGAAGTACCCAGGTGCTTAACTTCCTGATGGCTGGTCTATTTCTTGACAAAATTCAGTCGCAAATTGGTGAGACGCAGTTGGATGTCTTTCTTCTCGGCTGGATCCAGTTCGGCTTCGATCGTCTTATACAATGCGTCAATTGTATCGATTGCCGCTTTTGCTTCTTTAGTATCCTTCTGGTGCTTCTGGGTTTCCGGGTGGGCGACCAGATCAAGGTATGCCCAGGCTTTGCTTTCCAGGGACAGAATGGTCATGTAGACAATGTCCTTGACCTTTATCGGTTCCTCGAGCAGCTGTGCCTTTTCTCGTTCAGCTTGTTCGCCTTTTGTTTCCGGGGATTCTGGTTTCTTGCTGTTCTCTTTAATGTCATCGTTTTCGTTCATGATGGATTATATCGCGGCACGTCCAGCTGTCAATATTTTTTGCAGGTCGTATTGGTGATCCGCAGATTGTATTCGTAAATCGTGGTCGTATAAATGATCCATGCATAGTACTTGCGAATACGATCAATGAATACGATTACGTGTATGCCGTACGAGTTGGTAATTGTTATTTATGTGTCAAAAATTATCAATTGCCCATTTCGCGCTCTGGGCGATTACCGTGTCACCATCTTGGGTCAGCTTCTGAAGCACAGGCAGAGTTGCGCGGTCGCGTATGTTGCCCAGCGCAATTATTGCATTTCTCTGTATGGCCTTGAAATTGATCCAATTTGCAGTCATCTGGTTGTTTGAATATTTTGTGCGGTATTGTGCCTCATTGCTGCGGAGTATTTCCAAAAGGGATATGGAGGGTCCGACATAGCCAATGTCGGTCCGCGGCGGCAGGACGGGGACACTTGTATTAGCCGGGCAGACTTCCTGGCATAAGGTGCAGCCATACAAGCGATTGCCCCAGGCACTTGCGATATCGTGTTCCAGCACGCCGTACCAATTGGTGAGTGCCTGTATGCAAAGCCTGCGGTCGATAACATATGGTTCGATGACCGCCTGGGTCGGACATGCTTCAATGCAAGCGGTGCACGTGCCACAATCAGAATGGGTTGGCGTGTCGGGTGCGATTTCCTGGTCGGTCACGATTTCACCCAGGACAATCCACGAACCGAAATCCTGGTTTATGATGATGCTGTTCTTGCCGTAGTGACCGAGCCCGCTCCGCTGGGCAATGGGTTTTTCTGCGATCTCGCCGTTCGAGTAAACAATGCATTTTGCTCCGTATTGCTTCTCCATCACATGGGCGATTCTTCGGAGCCGCTTTCGCAGATCAGCGTAATGGTTGCGCCACGTATAGCGTGCGACCAGCCCGTGTGGATCCCCCGGAGCGTCACCTGCTGGTTCTTCTCGGGTGAGATAACATTGACACGCGGCAACGATCGACCGCGCTCCTGGCAGAACCGATTCAGGATCGCAGAATTTCTCGACATCTCTTTTGTACCAATGCTCGCTTTGCAGATACAAACCGGCGTTTTTCTGATGAGTGATACGGGATGCGGCATCAATGAACGGTTGGGCAGTAGCGATTCTTATGCTGTCGACGCCGTATTCTCTGCCAAGGTTTTTTATTTGCCGTGCATCAATCACAAAATAATACTATCTACTTGAGCAGAATTCCAAGCGGGAAGAAAACCAGGTAGCCAATAACGAGCAGGATAGGTGCTAAAATGATATCTCCGGCAGCGAGCAGAATGAATCCAGCTACCACTACGACAAGCCCGATGCCGAAGAACAGTGTGTTCTTCTTGGTAAAATCAACAGTTGCGAGAACTCCTTCCTTCCTTGCTGGCTTTTCCTTTCTCTTCTTCCTGTCTTTTTGTGCCATTTCTTACTCCTTTGGCCAATCCCTGGTGATCTCTAGCTGAGCCTGAAAATCGGCCATCATGGTTCATTCCTCGGTCTTGGAAATATCGGCAAGCCGAGAGAATTCTCCATCTTTTATCTGAAAAACACTGAACGACTCGGTGCTGCGTAGCGTTGCGGCGATCAGCCGGGGTAAGCTTGCCCGTTCATAGTTCTGTATGGTTCGCAACTGCCAGAGAACGGAGTACAGACGGGCGCTGAATTCGTCTACGGTAAGACCTGCATTCCGAAGGCGTTTAGAAATTTCTTCGTCAATCGCTGACGGCGCGACAAAGATCGCGCCCTCGACATACTTCTCACCGAGTCGTGGTACACGTTCACTGTGAAATGATTCGGTACCCAGCAGAACTACTGCTTCAAGTCCATAGTACGCGACCTGCGGTGCGACGTTGATGATCATGTCGGTATCCATTGCCAGGAAAAGGGCTTCGGGCTCTTTTCCTTTGATCGCCTCCAGCTCATCCTTGAGCGTGATCGAGTCCTCGGGAAAACTGACCATGGCAACCACTTCCCGATTGTTACGCGTTACTTCCTGGGCAAATGCCTGAGCGACGCTACGGTGGTAGCCTTCGTTCGGGTATATGACCGCGAATTTCTTGATACCGCCGTCATAGGCGCTGTAGCGTGCGACGATGCGAGCCTGTTCCTCGCCGGTCTGTCCTCGTGTGTACACGAGCGGTATCGATTGGAACCGTGCTTCCGCACTCATCGGCAGGACCAGGGGAATGCCTTTGCCATACGCGTAGCCGCTGATGCCAAATGCCTCAAAAGAACTGACCGGGGCGATGAGAAAGTCGACGGCGAGTTCTTCGACCAGTCGCGCTGCGGCCAGGGTTGCGTCGATCGGGTCCGATCGAGTATCGATTACGTGGAGCGAAAACGGAAGCATGCGGTTACTTTCAAACAACTTGATGACCTGGTGCAAGTTCTGGCCGATATTTGAGAATTTCCCAGTGAGCGGCAGCAATATGCCCGCTCGGCCTGTGGCCTGGCCGAGGCTAATGAATCTCTTGTATTCTTCTGCTTCATACAAGTACCTGGTATTTGGAAAACGGCGCACAAGAAGATTAAAATCGCGCTCGGCTTCTTCTTTCTTTCCGTCTTGAGCCTCCTGCTGCGCGAGATGATATAGGAAGTGTTCATCGATCTCCTCGGCCATAAAGATACGATGCAGTTTTTCAAGTTCGGCAACGGACAGACCGGAAAGCATATCTAGTATACGTTCAAAGGCTTTTTGGCGGCCAGAGGAATCCGGGCTTCCTACATAATACTTCGTGAGATAATAAGTTGCCTGGTAGTCTTCTGCCAGGTTGAAGTAGGACTCACCGACCAATGACAAAGCGTTGACATAGTATTTCGAACCTGGAAATTCCTTGATGAATTTCTCACCATAGGAAACAGCGTTCTTGAAACGGGCGAGTTTGAACTGGCAAAATGATCCAAGATAGAGGGCTGGTTCGTAGGGCTCTGTTTCCGGGTATTCGGAGACGATTTCCGAGAAGGCGACCAGGGCATTGCTGTAATCCTTGCGCTTAAAAAAATCGTTACCTCGTTCGAAAATTTCCGCCGCCCTTTCTGCCGCAATCCCTGATTCATAATCCATAGCTCCCTTTGGCCCGATGAATGCACAATTCAGCAGAACAACGCTTAATGTGAAAAGCACTGCGTATTTCATAGTGGCAAATGATATTCAGAATAGCTGGGATGTCAACGGAGAAGACCGAGCCACAGATGTGTCACTCAGTCATTGGGTCGGTAGGTCATTTAAGACAGTTTACAGGGTGGGGAAGGATACCTTGTCAGGGAGGGCACTTGATTTCCGCACGAATCCTGCTAATATACTAACGTGACAGGGCAATGCCGACAGAGAATCATGATCCTGTGGTCCACTGTGAGATTCATTGGTTGCCTCAGCATCTCGGTCGTATTTCTTAGCAGTTGTGCAAAACGCATTACGTACGTACCTGATCCAATCAAGGATGTTGATCAATGGATTAAGAATTTCGCACTACAGCGGTCATTCAGATATGAGTATGAAATGAGGACTAATTTTGTGACAGTAAGTGCCAAGGGTGAATGTGTTATTGGAATTGGTGAACAGCTCTCAGGCCAATGGGAAAGCGAAGGTAGCATAAAGGAATTCAAGTACATAGGATTGGGTGATGTTGAATACGTAGGTAAGGGTGGCAAATGGGAGGTCTCGGCACGCGGCGAAGAATCGGATGTATTCACACAGATTACGAGGCTCCTTTCTTTAGGTAAATTTGAACATGTGGTGAATGATAGAGATTATTCTTATCAGTTCAAAGCCAATATACCTTTCCTTGCACCTGACCGGCGCAAAGAGATGATCGGACACGTGAGGATCTCTCCGGGTAATTATCTGCCCGAGTTTATCTGGGCAGGACTTCCCGATTCATCGATGTACTTGACCGCACACATCAGCGGCTATAACGTACTGAGGAGTATCAGTGCGCCGGTCACAGATTACCGTGACTACAGTGTTCTATTTGACGTTGCCACCGAGCATACTTCTACGCGTGCGGTGAAGCAGCGGCTCGATCTCTGCAATATTCCGTACCGTGCAGAACCAGCAGGGCGCGGGCTCTTGATGAAGCTGCCTATTCAATACCAGCTTGAGGATGCGGTCAAGTTACTGAGGCCAGGGGGGCTGGCCGTGTACGGCGTTGTGCCGGACGGTAAAGAAGCGCGGCGTACAGCATACATAAAGGACAATATGTACTTGCCGGTTTTCCTTTCGGAATTGCTGTTTGACGAAAGTGCGGTGCGCGACGCCGAGGTCAGGTTTGACGAGCAGTCAAGACCTCATATCGAATTGAGGCTGCATAAGCGGCTAGACATGCCGTTGGCCGTAGCGTTTGAGGTCGACAACATAGTCATCGCCACTGCCACCCTTGACACGTTGAACAAGATGGATAGAATATTGCTGTATCCCGATATGCAATATCATGAAATTGAAATCCTGAGGGCCTATATCAAGCGGCCACTTGGGGCGCTCAGAATAAGCCCTGCGGGCGGAGAATAATCTTTGGTCTATCTGATACTCACGCTATATACTCTGTTGCTGATTGTTCTATTTTTCTATTCACTGCACTCTTTTGTTCTCATTTATTTCTACTACAGATTTAGAAATCGCTGTCGCAAGGAAATTAGACGACTGATCAAATATCCGGCAGTTACGGTCCAGCTGCCAATATATAACGAGAAATATGTAATTCACAGACTTCTGAAGAGCGTGGTTGAAATGGACTACCCGAAAAATCGCCTCGAAATTCAGGTACTTGACGATTCGGGCGATGAAACGAGTGAAATCGTTGCCCGCCTCGTTAGGGAATACCGTCGGAGAGGTTTTGACATTCATCATATCCAGCGCGGCTCGCGCGCTGGATACAAGGCGGGTGCTTTGCAGTACGGTCTCGAGCGAGCAAGCGGCGAGTACTTGGCGATCTTCGACGCAGATTTCGTGCCTTCGCCGGATTTTCTCGTGGAATTACTGCCCGACTTTGATGCGCATGATGTTGCCGGGGTACAGGCGCGATGGGGACACTTGAACCATGATGATTCCGTGCTGACGAGGGCGCAGGCAATAGGTCTTGACAATCATTTTGCCATGGAACAGAGGTTGCGTTTCCATGCCGGTCTTTTCATTAATTTCAACGGAACGTGCGGGATTTGGCGCAAGAGCGCGATCTTCGATGCCGGCGGATGGCATAGTGATACACTTGCCGAGGATCTCGATCTGTCCTACCGTGTTCAGCTCCAGGGTTGGAAGATCAAGTTTCGTGATGATTATACCGTACTCGGTGAATTGCCGGACAGCGCGGAGAGCTACAAGATCCAGCAGAATCGTTGGGCAAAAGGGACTATCCAGGTGGCACGGAAACTACTGCCCCGGGTCCTCAAAACAAGGATGCGGCTGATCGCAAAATATGAATCATTCGTGCACCTGACCTGTCACATAAATTTCCTTGCTTTGCTTGGTCTGGCGCTCTTTTCGCCGGTCATTGTTTTTTTTAAGGTCGAAGGTATCGTTGCCGATGGTTATTTCGTTTTCGCGTCGTTCTTCACGATCGGTGCCGTAGGATACCCCTATCTCTATTTCTTGTCACAACGTGAGTTGTATCCTGATTATCGAAAACGCATACCTTTCATCATCGGCGTGATCGCTTATAGCATGGGCCTTTCGGTCTCCAATTCCTGGGCACTCATCGAAGGTTGGTTGAACCGGAAGAATGTCTTTCGACGGACGCCGAAATCAGGCGGTGAGGTAAAGGGATACCGGACAGAATCGAAATCGATCATTCCCTATATCGAAATTCTGCTGGGGATTTATATATTCGCTGCGCTAATTTACGTTATCGTCAACGTGCAATTGATTCTCATCCCGTTCCTTTTATTCTATAGTTCGGGGTTTCTCAGTCTGGGTTTTTTGTCTATCAAAGACAAGTTACTCACGCTGGAACCGCAGGAGGTTCTATGCTCAAGAGAGAGCTCCTAGATATATTGGTTTGTCCGAAGTGTAAGGGCGAACTCGAGTATGATAAGAAGAATGAAGAACTTGTATGTCACAAATGCAAATTGGCTTATGAAATCAAAGATGATATACCAATAATGTTGATCGAAGAAGCGAGGAAGTTGGATGTTTAGTTTTTTACTATTAGTAATGACCGTTGGTAACACAACGATCACAGAATTAGGTACTTCGGGGATCGAAATATCATTTGTGTCGGGAAAAGTTACGCGCGAAGATATTACTTTCACCGATGCCTTATGGCTCAACGAATTGGGTGAGCCAAACCTGCCGTCAATGGTGTACAAGATTGGTATCCCGCAGAACGGCAGGGTCGAGGTCTCAATAATCGAGCATGATGAAATTGTGCTCAGGGATGTCGTTGTGGATCCTGTATACTACGTGGCGGTTGATGAAGACCCGGCTGCTTCCGGGACGAAATTCCACGGTGATGTCTATAAAAGAAATGCATTTTTCCCGGACAGCATTATTTTGGTTTCTGAACCTGGATACTTTCGTGACCTCTATACGGTTGATCTGCGGATCAATCCCGTAAGGTACAACCCAATAACCCGAGAACTGAAGGTCGCGAGAAAAATCCGGATCAATGTCAGGTTCATTGGTCAGCCTGTCGTACACCGGGTCTTGGATGGTGCTTATGACGCCATATACAGAAAGGCGGTCGTTAACTACGATCAATGCGGCAACTGGCAGCGTATTCCGCGACCGACCAGAAACAACCCCTTTGCCGGCGCAACATGGTTCAAGATCCGAGTAGGAAAAACAGGTCTGTACAAGGTCGGTTATGATGAACTGAGGAACGCGGGGATAGATCCTAACCAGTTTGACCCAAGAACAATGAAGATCTATACTGCGCCGTTCGATCTGCTGCCGCGTTCGGTCCCGAACCCTGATTCTCTTGATTCGCTGCTGGAACTACCGGTCTATGTGAGTGGAGAAGAGGACGGCGTCTTTGGTCAGGATGACTACCTTGTTTTCTACGGGTATGCGGCAAGCCATTTCGTCGTGGATACGGGTCTGGTCTGGTTCGAGAACGGATATGCTGCACAGAACGTCTATTGGTTCACTTTCGGGGGTGTTGACGGCAGGCGCATGGATACCGTGAGTGCGCAGTGGAATGGTACTACGCCGCTGACACTCGTCAACGCAATCACCCACAGCGAGGTTGACCTGGGCAATCCCAGCCGTTCGGGTACGAACTGGTATTGGGCAGACATATCACCCTTGACTGGTGCCACGGGTACGGCTCAGGTCACTGTGCATCACCATGGTGCTCTAGGCACGGCCCAGGCAAGAGTTGCAATCTTTACATTGAATACCGGCAGTTACACCTATCGCTACGCGATTGATGGCGTGACTTTTTTTGAAGATACTCTATCACTGCCGATCCAGGACCTGATGCCGCCGATCTATTTGAACGGAGCCGGTTCATTGACCGGCGATTCGTCGATACTGATCTTCGACGTGATACGGCCGACCGGGACAGCGGGTAGCCTGGAAGCCTATCTGAATGCGGTGGACCTGGAATATCAAAGAGGCGCAGTACTGGATGAGCCTTTCACTGTTTTATTCTCATCGCCTCAGGAGTATTCGATACAATGCAGTGAGGCTGACGGGCAGACGATTGTACTTGATATCACGGATCTGAATACGCCAAAGAGGTTTACGGATATGACGGCAAGCGGGAGCGTAATTCAGCTCTCGAACTCCGCTGATCGGATTCAGATGCTTCACTTCTCCAGGCTGGCTTTGGCATTTTCTGCTGAGCTGCAGCCAGCGAGTCCTGGTAGGCTACGTACACAGGGTGATGGTTGCGAATATGTCGTGATCACCCATAGTGATTTCTACAACTCTATCATGCCACTCGTCGAACACAGGAGTCGTGACTACCAGACTAAGATTGTTCTCATTGATGATATTTATGATGATTTTGCTTTTGGAAAGTATGACCCGTTGGCGATCAAACATTTTCTGTACTATACCACGGAGAACTGGACACCGTATCCTAAGTACGTACTGCTGGTGGGTGATGCTACTTATGACTATAAGAACAACCTGGGCAAAGACAGTCCGCCCAACTTCGTGCCAATGTACGAACGGGGCACTTACCTTTCTGGGAGCCCGGTTTTCTCGAGGAACCTGCTTTATGAAGGGGAGTATGTAAATTTCGGCCAGGGTGAAGCGATGTGTTTGGGCCGGATAACGGTGCGGACCAGACAGGAAGTCAGAGACTACATAGATAAATTGATAACCTATGAAACCGGTGACATCATTGGACCATGGGCAAAGCGTGTGTTGCTTGCCGCGGATGACGAGTATGCGTATAACTTCGAGCATCCCACGCTCCACACTGGTGCGTGCGAGCGCAACTCGAACTACATCCCGGATTCACTATATGATCTCGTGAAGATATATATGATCAGCTACCCGCCGCGGGGCGCAGGTACTACTGAGAAAGCCAATGCGCGTGAAGCATTCATCAGGGAATTCAACAAAGGCGCAGTTCTTGGATTATTCTACGGGCATGGTAATACACATCAGCTCGCCCATGAAGTGCTGTTCCTCAGCCCATATATCGGGCGCATCAACAGCGGACGGCGCACCCCGTTTTTCTATTTTGGCTCCTGCAATGTCGGGCGCTTCAATGATTCAGATTACGAGTGCCTGGGCGAGGAGTTCGTCCGCATCAATGACGGAGCGATCGGGACGATCGCAGCCACGGCGGGGACTTCGCCCACGACGAATGAATCTATTGGCCAGCGCCTGTGCGCGAATATCACCGATCCTGACACTACTTTGACCATGGGCGAGTGCAGCGTGATCGCCCGCAACAGCTACTGGTATGAGCAATACCTGCTCATTGGTGATCCGGCAACGAAATTCAGGAAGGTTTATGATCAGATGTATTTCAGCAGCTCGCCGGATTCGTTGCGGCCGCTTGAGAAATTGAGTGCTGTCGCAGACAACGCACGCTATCACTTGAAGGCTTTAGTGCGCGATACTACGCATTTCGAGGAGTTTGATGCGAGCACGGCGGACAGGATCAGCGGTTATGTATACCGAATGGTGCAGATCGGTAGCTCTTCCTACGTACCTTACGGATATAACATCGACGGGAAAGAAGTATATGTTGGCTACTGGGATACTGATACGGCAATGATTATCGCGCCGCGTATTGCCACCACTCATCTTCCGGTGATCAAGCTGAGCGGTATATATGGCGACAAGAGCGGCATGTATGATTCGGTGCGCATCTATGGCACGGCGATACCGGTGACTGACAATATGGGGCCGGAAGTAGCCTTATATGAAGGTGGTCGCTTGCTCAAGGACGGTGACTGGGTAGATAGGCAGTTCGTCTTGACCGGACGGGTAGTGGATAGTAGCGGTATTAACTTGATCAACTCCGTGGAAAGTACGAATGGTTTCTACATGTACATCAATAACCAGCTCAACAACAAGGTCGACCTGCGCGATTACTTCTACTACGTCAGGAATTCCTTCACCAACGGTGAATTCAATCTGGCTGTTGAATTGCCCGAAGCAGTGGATACGATAACCATTAACGTCGTCGACAACAACTTCAATCAGACTGTGAAACGCGTCGTACTACATACTGAATTATACGGTCAGATCGCGATCGATAATTTCCTGATCTATCCCAACCCGCTACGCTCAGAGGAAGGCTTATGGTTCACCTTTAATCTGACCAGATCCGGCTTAGTGCAGCTTAAGATATTTACGATCGCCGGACGCTTGATAAAGACGATCAATAATGTGCCGGCCACAAGCGGCTATAACCAAATATACTGGGACAGTCGTGATGATACGCAGGATGAGATAAGTAATGGGGTCTATATTGTGAAAGCCTATGTGGAAGCCGATAACTCCAGGGCCGAGGTGGTCGAGAAGTTTATCATTGCCAGATAATTAAGAGGGAAAACCATGACAAGGATCTTCGATAGGATTGAACAGAACACGAAAATCGCCAAGGTCACACTCCATAACGTGGTTGACCGTCAAGGCATCGCGGCCGAGCTCTTCAGCGCCTTGGGTGAGCATGGCCACAACGTTGAGCTAATATCGACAAGTTCAGCGGGCCGCGGGCGTGCGGACATCTCTTTTGCCGTGCTTGAGGCGGATGCCGGCGATGTTGTAAAGTTGCTGGAGACCATTAAGGGTAATTTCGGGGCACAGCATATTTTGGTCGATAAGGACCGTGCCCTGATAACGATCTACGGTAGCAGGTTGGCGACAACGCCCGGGGCGGCTGGTAAGATTTTTAAGGCTCTGTCCGAGAGTGGGATCAATATCGATATGATCAGTGCTTCGTTGACCGTTCTCAGCCTGGTTGTCGACGAGAGCAAGATCGGTGCAGCCGTTGAGGCGATAGAAAAAGAATTTCCCGCGCAGAACTGAGTGTTTTGTAGGAAAATCGGGGAAAGGCAGTTTGCTAGAAGGAGGCAGGAATGAAGATTTTCAAATATGTCGCGTTGATCTTGGCCGTCGCGATGATCATTTTAGGGGTCATCTGCCGGGTCTTTATGCCTAACAACATACTGTTCGGGCTAGGTGCGATAACTTATCTTAGACTGACCGTGGTCATGCTGCTGTTCGCACTTAGCTTCCATTTCTTGTTTCCTGAAAGTTGATCCCGCGTTGTATTCCTGATCAGAGGATCTCAGGCAGTTGCCGCCCTACTCTTTTGGCTTCAGGGCGCGTGTGTTCTCTTCGATGGCGAGGATCACCATGATCAGATCCGCACCTGCAAGAAGGCTTACGAACCATACGGCGCCTATCAGTAGTATGTAGAAAGCAATACCCACCGCGCCGAACGGGCCGAATGCACCAAAACCACCGTAGCGGCCACCAAATTGAGCGAGTGCTGCACCGCCGACGAGCATTGCGATAAAACCGATCACTGTCAAGGCGGCGATCACCCACGCGATGATCTTGAATATCACAGAAACGGTCCTGAGCGTTTTGAATTTTAGTTCCATTGTACCTCCGTACTTGCCTGATTATATTTACCGCCGGGGCAAAGTCAATCTTCTTTGTGTATGATTTTCCCTTCGCGGAAGAAGATGAATTGCTCACCTTTGTGCACAACTTCCGATGCTCCAAGTTCACGCGCCTTCAGTCTCAGCCAGGAGAGTGTGAATAGATTCTCAACCTGTTCAGGGTACCGGCCGAAACGGTCTACGATCTCATCTTTGATCGACCGTAATTCATGCATTGATTCCACGTCCAGCAATCTTTTGTAGAGGGCAGTTCTTTCATAAGCGCTGGACACGTAAGTGCTTGGCAAATAAGCGTCAAGCTTCAGATCGAGGATCGGTTCATGACAGACAGGCTTACCTTGTAGTTCACTTACTGATTCGCTGAGGAGCCTGATGTAATGGTGATAACCGATCGAATTTACATATCCTGATTGTTCTCTCCCGAGTAGATTGCCAACGCCTCTTATCTCCATGTCCCGGAGTGCGAGTCGGAAACCCGAACCGAGTGACGTGTAGGAAGACAGAGCACCCAAGCGTTTCTGAGCCTCCTCGGTCATGCGTCCGCGTGCCGGCACGATGAAGTAAGCAAAAGCCTGTAATTCACCGCGTCCAACGCGCCCCCTGAGTTGATGCAGATCGGCGAGTCCGAACTGGTGTGCCTGGTCGACAATGATCGTGTTGACCCGGGGCATGTCGAGACCCGATTCAACGATCGCCGTGGAGAGAAGCAGGTCATACTCTCCGTTGATGAACTGGATCATTCTTTTGGCGGTAATATCTTCGCGCATTCGGCCATGCAAAAGGCAGATCTTCAGGTCGGGGAGGATCCTTGAAAGCCTTGCCCTGACCGTTTCGATGGTCTGGATGCGGTTGTGCACGAAGAAGATCTGCCCGTTCCTCTCCAATTCGTGGCCGATCGCATCTTCGATGGCAACTTCATCAAAGGCGATGATATTGGTGGCGATGTCTTTGCGACCGGGCGGTGGTGTGTTTATATTGGAAATATCTTTGATCCCGGTGAGTGCCATGTATAAGGTGCGTGGGATCGGTGTCGCCGAAAGATAAACGACGTCGATCCCGGGTTTGAGTTTCTTGATCTTCTCTTTTTGAGCGACCCCAAATCTCTGCTCTTCATCGATTATCAATATCCCCAGATCTTTGAAGATAACATCCGGCTGAAGGAGCCGGTGTGTTCCGATCAAAATGTCGATCTTACCGGCGGCAGTATCCTTGAAGATTTTCGCCAGCTCGTCCTTTTTGCGAAATCTTGATACCATCTCGACATTGACCGGAAAAGGTTTGAGACGCAGTTTGAACGTATTGAAATGCTGGAAGGCGAGCAGCGTGGTCGGGCAGAGCAGCAATGTCTGTTTGCTGTCGAGTGCGGCCTTGAATGCAACACGCAGTGCGATCTCGGTCTTGCCGTAACCGACATCGCCACAGATCAGCCGTTCGGCGGGCTTGGTCGATTCCATATCCTTCTTTACGTCATCTATCGCCTGTCTCTGATCCCGTGTTTCCTCGTAGGGAAAAGTCGCTTCGAGTGCGCGCATTTCTGTGGTATCCAGAGAGAAAGCGAATCCTGGTTCCTGCATGCGTTGGGCATAAAGTTTCAATAACTCGACGGCCAGCCTTTCCGTGGCTTTCTTGATGCGTTTTTTGGTACGCAGCCACACTTCGCCACCCAGCTTAGAGAGACGGGGCGGGCGCTCATCAGCGGCAATAAATCGCTCCAGCAAGTTAAGGCGTTCGACTGGTAGATATAGTCGGTCTTTGCCTGCGTACGCAATTTGCAGGCATTCGATCTTCTTGCCTTCAATATCGATCAGGGACAGACCTTTGTACTGACCTATGCCGTAGTCAGAGTGCACTACGTAATCATCTTCCTTGAAACCGATAAGATCATCCACGAAAGGACCTTTATATGTTGCCTTACGTCTCCTTATCCTGCCAAAGATCTCATTTTCGGTTAGGTAGACGATACGCTTCAGCGGTTCGGAAAAACCATTTTCGAGCGGGGCGTAGTGCACTTCGATATCACCCAGCAGAGACTTCAATTTCCTTGCCAGCGGACGGGACACGAGGAATTTGAAAGTATTGTCCTTTCTGTTTATGTCCTCCAGGAGCACGCGAAAGTCTCCAAAGTAGATACGCGGCACGGTCATTCCAAACTGGAAATCGCCGTCACTGCCCAAAACGATCGTATTACGTGGTAGTTCTTCGTCCACCTCGGTGACCGCAAGGTAATCTGCGGGTAGTAGATCACGGAGCATTCCGGGGGTCGGGTCTGCGGTGACAAGTTTCAGCGTGATTTCATCGAGATTCTCAATGGATCTCTGGGTTTGCGTGTCGAACGTGCGGATCGAGAATATTTTATCGCCGTAAAGCTCGATCCTGGTCGGCACTCCATGGGCTTCGAAGATGTCAACGATCCCACCGCGCGCGGCAAATTCATTTTCCTCCTCAACATTCTCCTCACGCGTGTACCCGGTTTTTGTAAGGCGCTCGAGAATGTCCGCCAGATCGATCTCCTGATGCAATTTTAATGTCCTGTGTTCCAGACGCGTCAACTTACGCCGGATCATCTCTTGATCCACGATGACGATGCGTGAGGCAAGGAAGAATGGATCACCCTCGGAGACATGAGTCACATCGTCGCCTATCTTCTTCAGCTCACGGGCGTATCTATCACCGTTCCCTTCATCGGGGATCACCGCTACCGGCTTGTGATACGCCAGTTCATGGACGAGCATCGTTGAGGCCGAGCCGAACAGCCCGCCAACTGTGACACGTTGCGAATGCTGCAAATGACGGATAATGTCGGCGATAGGGAATAGCTTCAGGTTCACCATGTTTTTCCTGGCGGGTTCAAGGATTGTCTTTTCTGAAACCCTGGTTAATCAGATCGATATCATGACGCCGAGGGCGATCGAATGTAGCTTCGTCTGGGGATCGTCGGCGCGTGACAGCATTATGATTGGACGCTGAGCACCGGCAACCATGCCCGCCGCCTTTGTGCTGGCAAAATAAATCAGGCCTTTAGCCCAGATGTTAGCGGCCGAGATATTGGGCATGAGTACGAAATCAACGTCGCCGGCTATGGCACTTTCGATCTTCTTGATGTCGGCGGCTTTTTTTGACACGGCTACGTCAAAGCCGAACGGTCCATCGATCGTGCAATTATCGATCTGTCCGGTTCGGTTCATCTTGACGATCTCAGCCGCGTCCACGGTTTCGGGCATATCGGGGCTGACTGTCTCGCTTGCCGCGACCAGGCCGATCTTCGGACGTTCGATCCCGATCTTCCTCAAATTTTCGACCGCATTGTTGATGATATCGATTCTTGTTCTCAGATCCAGCCTTGGATTCATGCCACCATCTGACATGAACAAAAGTTTGTGATAGCCGGGAATTTCAAAAGCCGCGACATGGCTCAGTATCTTGCCGGTGCGGAGTCCCCATTCTTTGTTCAGCACACCCCTGAGGAAGGCGGATGACGACAGCATGCCTTTCATCAGAAAGTCGCCTCTTTCCTTTACTATGGAGATCGCCTTTTCCAACGCCCGCGGTACGTCCGTTTCGTTGTGGATTTCAGCTTGTTTGAGGTCGAACCCGATGCCCGCCGCGAGTTTCCTGATCTCTGCAGCTTCACCAACCAGTACCGGCGACACAAACCCCTCATCGTGCGCAAGACGGATGCCCTCCAGCACGGCTTCGTCATCAGCACATACCACAACGCAGGTCCTTCTGCCTCGTTTCTTTGCGGCCTGGACCAGTTCTTTGAATGATTTCATTTACAGGATCTTTTCAAGCATTTTGATCAGATTCTTGTTCTGTTCGGCCGAGCCGATCGTGATCCGTAGTGATGTCGGTAGCCCGTATTCGTACACCGTCCTCATTATGATACCTTTCCTCTGGGCGGCATCGAAAACTTCATTACTATCGCGTTTGAAATCTACGAGGATGAAATTTCCATAGGTCGGCGTGTATGCGAGGTTGAGGCGAGTGAATTCGGCGTACAGGAATGCCTTGCCCTTTTCATTGTTTTCCCGGCTCAGTTGCACGAATTCCCCGTCATCGAGTGCAGCAGCAGCTGCGATCTGGGCAATACGGTTCACGTTGAAAGGGAGTCTTACCTTCATCATCGCGCCGATGATCTCCTCGCTGCCGAAGCCGTACCCTACGCGCAGTCCGGCCAGTCCGTATATTTTGGAGAATGTATGGAGTATCATTACATTATTACGTTTGGCATAATCAAGACCGTTAGGGTATTTGGGGTCTTCGATATATTCGTGATATGCTTCGTCGATGACCAGGATCACATTCTTTGGTATTCTTTCTATGAAGAAGTCCATTGCATCCTTCTCAATGATGGTTCCGGTTGGATTGATGGGGTTGTCCACGATGACGATCTTCGTTTTCTTGTTGATGCGTTGCACCATGGTTTCGACATCGTGTTTGTGGTTCTTCAACGGAATTGCGACGCGTTCGCCGCCAAATATCTGGCATGCGATCTTGTACATGATGAAGGACGGTTCGCTCATGATCACTTCGTCACCGGGATTGACATAAGCCTTGAATATGAGTTCGATGAGTTCAACTGAACCACTGCCGACGATCGTGTTTGTGACCGTAACGCCAAATCGTTCGCTGAGTTTCTGCTTCAGGTAGAAGCAGTTATCGTCCGGATACAGGTAAGAGTCAGCAATCTTGTCGCTCATTGCCTTAATAGCAAGGGGTGAAGCCCCGAGAGGATTTTCATTTGAGGCCAGTTTGATCACCTCGCCGGTCAATCCAAGTTCCTTTATCACTTCCTCGATCGGCTTTCCGGGCTTATAGGGTCGGATATTCTTGACAAAACTCCTAAGTTCGATCACGATACCTCCGTGGAGATTATATCCATGTATCCTGAGAATTCAAGAGGCGGTAATGTGTGTGCTATTGACGTCCGTGTTCATTTTGGCTATATTTTTTCGTGAAATGGAGCTTCATTGTGGGCTGTTTGCTGCTGCTTGCTTGCCCGGCAAGAAGGGATGTTGTTGTCCCTGTGTTGCTGGATTATCACCTGCACTATCCTGACGATGCACGACGGCAGGGGATTGAGGGCACCGTTCACGTCCGCGTCCTGGTGAACCGTAGCGGCAGATCCGAGGAGGTTTTGGTCGCGAAGTCATCAGGCAGCTATTTGTTGGATTCGGCTGCCGTACGGACCGCGAAGACTTTTCTCTTCTCGCCCGCGATCTTGGAGGAGGAAGCCCAGAGAACATGGGTGATGGTGCCGATCGAGTTCAAGTTCCGGGAGATCGATTACGAAGAATGGCTTGCCGATGTGCAGATAATGCAGCGCAAGATTTCCAAGAAATACGACAAGGATACGGTCGATGAATTATATGATCTTTATAAACAGATGATCTTCTCTCCCTGGGATGCTAATGATATCGAATTCAACAACTACATAAGGGAGATGGTTGTTGAACGCGCGGGAGATGTCTGGCAAGGTTTCTGGACGGTCTATCCGGCGCGCATTGTATTGTTCGTTGATTTCATCAATCGTTATCCAGATTCATTTGCGGCTCTAAAAGCAAGGGCTGATCTCTCAAGCTTCTTGGAGAAGGAGAAGGTTGCGATGCGATACGCAATGGACAGCGCGCGCGCAGATACGATCGTCAACCGGATAATGGGAGCCATCGAATTCTAGCTCACTCCTTTCGTCCGCACGCACGCGGAGCAGAAACCACGGCAGACAAAAATGATGTTCGGGATGGTCATTGTAGGATGAGGATATGAAGGCAAAGATATTGACAATCAGCCAGGATCTGGAACTTACCAGTCTCGTGACCCGTGTGTTATCTTCAGGCGGCCATGAAACATACAATTGCGGTAAGCCCAAAGAAGTAATATCCATTATCCGTGAGCATTTATTTGATATCATCTTCCTTGATGTGCATGTCCGGGATGCGCCTTATGAGAAAATAGTTGAAGTGATAAGGAAGGTTGCCCGGGATGCTGTTCTGGTTCTCATCACAAGCTATGCTTTCCCTGATGCAGCAAAGCAGGATGCCCTTGATGCCGCTCTCTACATGGTACAGCCCTTGAACGACGAGAAGATAAGGAATACAGTGAGCCGTGCGCTGCATCAGGCTTCATTGTCGAGGGAGAGCCGGCATCTGCTCTCCACGGTCACTGCGGCGAAGAAACAATGGGAGGCGACGGTCGACGCAATTGATGATCCGATCTTCTTGACCGACTTTGACTACAATATCCTGAGGGCAAACCTTACTACCTACCGAAAACTGGGTAAGGGCGTTGACAATGTGTTGGGACACAAATGCTACGAGATCTTTCACTGTTCAGACCGTATTCTGGATGACTGCCCGGGAAAGAGGGCAATGGTCAGCGGCGAGATGGTGTCGGATGTCATACCATTCAAAGGGCTCAAGCAAAAGCTATCATGTGACGTGTACCCGCAGGTCTACTCGGGCGGCGGTCTTGTCCATCATCTGCACGCGCCTACCGTCAGTTACGAAACACAGGCCGAAATGATGACGACGTACGAGCGTGTTTTTGATGAAGCGGCCATGCCGATCCTCCTTGTTGATGCGGGTGATTATAAGGTTGTGGATGCTAACCAGCGAGCTCTGGAATTCTTTGCGCGTGAGCCCGAGCGGATATTCAACACGGATCTGGAAAATCTATTTGCATCCGGCGAAGGCGAAGCGGTCATCAGCATCATGGATGAGATCAGAAGCCAGCACAAGAGCCTGAGGACGCGGATCATTGACGGCAGGGGCAAGGAGAAAGAAGTCTACCTTGTAGTGAATGATATTGCTGTGCGGAATCGAAGCATGGCTGAGATTTTTGTGATCCCGATTGATCTGCTGGGTTAGTTATGAACATATTTTGTAGCATCGGGAGGAGAAAGAGATGAATCTTGCGCTCATCGGTCTCGGAAGATGGGGGTCCAAGCTACTGCCGAAATTGCTGGATCACAAATCAATAGGCAAAATATACTGCTTTGATATCGACCGTGTGCGTGTGGACAGGGTGGTACAGGAATATCCCTCGGCAAAGCCGGTCGGTGATTTTGAATCGGTACTGAATGATAGTGATATCGATGCTGTGGTCATTGCCACCCCGGTCGGGACCCATTACCCGCTGGCAAAGCGTGCTCTGGAACATGGTAAACATGTGCTTGTGGAGAAACCATTGACGAACCGCCGGGATGATGCCAGACACTTGGTGGAATTGGCCGAAAAGCATGGCGTGAAACTGATGGTGGATCATATCACTGTCTACAGCGGACCGGTTCGTAGTATAAAAAAGCTGATCGCATCCGGCACGATGGGCAAGCTGTTTCATCTGGATGCGATTCGCGCTGGCCTGGGTATTATTCAACCGGATGTGAGTGTAGTATGGGACCTGGCCGTGCATGAATTCGCCCTGATCGATCATGTATTTGGTGAGATGCCCTGGGCTGTTTCGGCAACAGGTTCTGCGTTCTACGGGCATTTGGAGGAGATAGCCCACGCGACACTTTTCTGGAAGAGCGGACTTGTGGCACATATCCATGTCAGCTGGCTTTCGCCAATAAAGACAAGAAAAATGATGATCTGTGGCATGAAGAAGATGCTTTTGTTTGACGACACACTGTCCGACAATAAGATCCTGCTCTTTGACCAGGGAGTGGAAGGATCAGGTAGCCCAGGGTTCACATATCGTGAAGGTGGCTCTGAGGCCATTGCCTACGACCGTCATGAACCTCTGGTAGCGGTGGTTGAAGAATTTGTGAGGTCAATAGATGAGAACCGCGCACCGCTCACAAGTGGCAGCGTGGGTCTACGTGCTGTAGAGTTGCTTGAAGCAGTCGAGAAATCGATCAAACAGCACGGGTTGAGAGTTGAACTATCTTGACCCTCTCGCGTGGTGCATTCGGTTCAGTCGGGTCAAGTTATGGTATTGGGCCATGAACCGGGTGTTTCTCTGGGCTCCATCGCTGGAAATCCATGAAATAACGGAATTTTTTGCGTAGAATGGATATTCGAAATGTTCCTGACTGCGGTTGACAAAGGCTTGAAAATGGATATAATTTGGCGTTTGAAATACTCAATTTTTACCCATGAAGAGGTCAGCATCAACGCCTTGTTGTTTTCCTCTCCTGCTGACGAGGGCGGTAGCTTAAAAGCCTGAAAATTCGCAAAACGATACAAAACAAGTTTGGCTCAACGTACAACAACTAACAGGAGATGATTGCCTATGACTTTGATGAAGATGAATAGCGCTCAGAAATTGATCAGGGGTGAGGTGAAGAAATTCACGGCCACGGAGCTCGAGCCAATCGCTTCCAACATTGAGAAAGAACGCCGTGTACCTCAGGATGTCTTCAGGAAGATCTCGGAGATGGGATTGTTTGGTCTGACCATGCCTGAGGAATATGGAGGTTCTGGGTTGGATGTGACGAGCCTCTGTGTAGCTCTTGAGGAATTGTCACAATCATGCGCCTCGCTGGCTATGATGGTGGCGGTCAATAATTGTATGGTTATCTATCCGCTGGTCAGATATGGTTCAGCCGAGTTGAAAAAGGAGTACCTAAAGAAGATCTCAGATGGATGCATAGGTGGCTTTGCACCTTATTCAGATATTGAAGTAACGGGCAGGGAATGCGTCTTGGAATCGGATGGTGATAAGAGCTACCTCTCAAACCGTTATGATGTTGTTCTGAACGGCGCGGCAGCAGATTTTTCTACCATTCCAGTGAGATCTGACCAGGGCCTTTCACTCTATCTGGTCGAGATAGGGGTACCGGGTGTCACTGCTGCTGCAATAGCAACCATGGGCTTGCGTGGCGCGGGCATTGCGAGCCTGGAATTCAAGCATAGAGCGCTGACCGCCGAGAAACGTTTGGTCGGAGATGACAGCGGAGATCAAGCCATACAATCGATAATTGATTATGCGCATATTGGGTTTTCTGCGATCGCTCTTGGCCTTACCCAGGCGGCATTGGAGGCTTCGAAAAAGTATGCGAGCGAACGCAAACAATTCGGCCGTCCGATAGCTGAGTTCCCGATGATCCAGGAGATGCTTGCCGAAATGAAGATCATACTGGAGAAGTCCAGATTACTCGTCTACGAAGCAGCAGACAGATGTGTCACTAATGAGGATTTTAGAATGGCAGCCCGTATTGCTTGTTTGACCAGCTGCGAAGGCGCCGTGCAAACCGCTCTCAAGGCAATACAGGTGCACGGCGGGTACGGCTACACAAAAGATTATCCGGTCGAGCGCTATTTCCGTGATGCGAAGTCACTTCAATTGCTGGGCGAGACACCGGTAGATATGAAAGCGAAGATCGCAAAGGAGATACTGTTATGATCTTAGGTGATGCGCACCGAGAATTCCAGGCAAAGGTCAGAGATTTTGCCGCAAAGGAAGTTGCACCGCGTGCATGCAAAATGGATAACGATGGTGAGTTTCCGTGGGATCTGGTCAAACGCCTGGCTGAATTGCAGCTTACCGCGATCTACGTTCCAAAGGAATACGGCGGGGCAGGTCTCGATACACTGCACTACGCCATTGCAGTGGAAGAGGTCGGGCGTGTTTGCGGTTCTACCGGTATTTTCCTGGCAGCACATTCATCGCTGGGGGTTTTTCCCATATACTACGCCGGGAATGAGGAACAGAAACAAAAATGGCTTCTGCCCTTGGCCAGAGGCGAGAAAATAGGCTCCTTTGGTCTGACCGAACCCGACGCTGGATCTGATGCGGCAGCGACCAAGACAACTGCTAAAAGACAGGGCGACAATTATGTAATAAACGGCGTAAAACGATTCATAACGTCAGGGAGAATCGCAGATGTTCTTATCATAACGGCGACCCAGGATCCTTCAAAAGGTTACCATGGTATTTCCGCGTTTGTCGTTGAGAAAGGGACGCGCGGGTTCAGTTGCGGTAAGGATGAAGATAAGCTTGGTCTGCGTGCGTCGATAACATCTGAATTGATCTTTGAAGATTGCGTCATACCAAGGGCCAATCTGCTCGGGAAAGAGGGCGATGGCTTCAAAATATTCATGGAAACACTTGATGGTGGGAGGATATCCATCGGGGCACTGGCGCTCGGGATCGCACAGGGAGCACTCGATGCAGCGGTGGCCTTTTCAAAGGTCAACAAGAAGTCAGGGACGCCTGTCTATAAATTACAGTCTACGCAGTCAATGATCGCCGAAATGGCAACCGAGATCGAGGCCGCGCGACTCCTTGTGTACCAGGCTGCGGCCTTGAAAGACGCCGGCATGCCTTATGTCCTGGAAGCAGCCATGGCAAAATACTATGCGTCGACCGTGGGCATGAAGGCGGCGAACAGGGCGATTGATATTCACGGACTGCTGGGTATAACGGATAGGTACCCGGTTGAACGTTTCATAAGGGACGAAAAGCTCATGGAGATCGGTGAAGGAACAAGCGAGATCCAGAAGATAGTTATTGCGAGACAGATACTGGGGAAATAAATCCCAAGCACGAAATCCGAAATTCGAAAAAATACCACGTGACCAAAATACCAATGCCAGGTAACGTTGAGCGTACGATGGTTACGAAGCCCGTTTCGTTTTACGGTAACGTATGTCGTCACGGAAATCGTAACCGCAGGACGCCAGACGATACGGGCATCATTACCTTAACCGTTGTTGGGGATTTGTCCCGCTGTGCGAGGATTCTCACAAATTTGACCAGACCAAAGATTTGGAAATTTGCGGAATTTAGTATTTCGATATTCTGATTTAGGGTTTTCCAGTACGAAGGAGGTTATGTGGACTTTAGTCTGACGAATGATCAGAAAATGCTTCAAGATCAGGTGCGGAAGTTTGCACAAACGGTGTTGGCCCCATCGGCTCCAGAAATTGACAAGACGGGTGAATTTCCATGGTCGAATGTGAAGAAGATGGCTCAGATGGGGCTGCTTGGGGTTATCGTGCCCGAGCAGTACGGTGGCTCGGGATTTGATTTTGTGTCGCTGGCGATCGCGATCGAGGAAATTT